>AMZC01006423.1_pt1 | contig 16076 bp, 11 predicted proteins | sample 948551 | NCBI WGS metagenome assembly AMZC01 (sample SAMN01120625, study PRJNA171369) | bioreactor sludge metagenome | biome: sludge; isolation source: anaerobic thermophilic cellulolytic sludge from lab reactor | place: China: Hong Kong, Shek Wu Hui wastewater treatment plant | collected... | reverse complement strand
TGTCACTGCGTCCACAATGACCATCGCTGCCAGTTCGCCACCGGTCAGCACGTAGTCGCCGATGCTGATCTCGTCTGTGACCACCAACTGCCGCACCCGCTCGTCCACGCCTTCGTAACGTCCGCAGATGAGGATCAGGCGCTCGTGCGCAGCCAGTTCGTAGGCCACACGTTGGGTGAAGACGCGGCCCTGAGGGGTCAGCAGGATGACCGGTGCACCCTGATCTGCGCCGCGCACGTCTTCGACAGCGCGCACCAGCGGCTCGACCAGCATGACCATGCCGCCGCCACCGCCGTAGGGTGCGTCGTCGGTGGTGTGATGTTTGTCGGAGGTGTAGTCGCGGATGTTGTGCAGGTGAAGGGAGAGCAGCCCTTTTTCCTGGGCGCGCTTGAGGATGCTTTCGGTCAGCGGCCCGCTGAACATGCCCGGAAACAGGGTCAGGATGTCTATGCGCATGGTTTTTCCCCTGTTGCGCGAACGATACCGCGTCAATCGTACCATGACGGCGGGGCGACGGCTATGCCCGACTGCACGCCTGTGATAGACTGGGGGTATGGACGAGACTCTTGACCTGCTGGTGACCAACATCGGGCAGCTCTGCATTGTCCCTGCTCACGATGGCGGACCGCAGCGCGGAGCAGCCCTGGGCGACCTGGGCCTGCTCCCCGATGCGGCGGTGGCCATCCATGGCGGGGAGATCGTCGAGGTGGGGCCGTCTACCCGACTGGAGCGCACCTACGCCGCGCGGACGGTGCTCGACGCGCAAGGCATGTTGGTGACGCCGGGTTTCGTTGATCCCCACACCCATGTCGTCTGGGCTGGCGATCGGGCGGACGAGTTCGAGCGGCGCATTGCCGGAGCTACGTATCAGCAAATCATGGCCGAAGGCGGCGGCATCAACCGGACCGTGCGCGAAACGCGCGCGGCCAGTCGCGCAACGCTGCTCGCTGCCACGCGGGCACGGTTGCTGTCCATGCTGTCACACGGCACGACGACTGTCGAATGCAAGACGGGCTACGGCCTGCAGACGCAGACGGAACTCGCCATGCTGGAGATCATCTGCGCCCTGGACGACGAACTGCCGCTGGACCTGGTGCCCACGTTCCTGGGGGCGCATGCCATCCCTCCGGAATATGCAGACGATCCCGATGCCTACGTGGCCCTGTTGATTGACGAGATGTTGCCTGCGGTGGCGGCCTGGAGCGCCGGGCACTGGCCCGAAGGCGTTTTTTGCGATGTCTTCTGCGAGATGGGCGCGTTCGATCTGGAACAGACGCGGCGCATTCTCAGCGCGGCGCAGGCACTGGGTATGCCGCTCAAAGTCCATGTGGACGAGTTCGAGCCGTTGGGCGGAGCACGGCTGGCGGCAGAACTGGGGGCGGTTTCCGCCGACCATGTGGTGGTGACGCCGGACGACGAGATCGAGGCTCTGGGGCGCTCCAATACGGCGGTCGTGTCGCTGCCCTGCACCCCGTTTGGGCTGGGACACAGCCGCTACACGCCTGCTCGCCGTTTTCTGGAGGCGGGCGCAGCGCTGGCCGTCGCCACGGACTGCAACCCAGGCACCGGCTGGAACGAGAACATGCAGTTCGTACTGGCGCTGGCGACGCGCTATCTGCGCCTGACGCCTGCCGAAGCGCTGGCGGCAGCTACTATCAATGCCGCCTGGGCGGTGCGACGCGCCGATCGTGTGGGCAGTCTGGAGCCGGGTAAGCAGGCCGACCTGGTGATCTGGCGTGTCCCTGCCTATCAACACCTCAGCTACCGCTTCGGCAGCAACCTGGCGCGCATGGTGATCAAGCGCGGGCAGGTGGTCTATGAGGGCTGAGTTCCGTTGTCGTGTCGGCAAGAGCCATGAACAATTCCGGCCCTGAACGTGTACTAGGTATAGGGCGAAGGTAACTCTTTCAAGTCTCACAGGTGAACCTGGCCATGGATGACTTACCTCTCATTCGGCGCGCCATAGAGGGCGACGAGCGCGCCGCCCGGCAATTGTTCGAGAAGTATCAGTTGCGCACCTTTCGTCTGGCGCTTGGTCTGTTGGGCGACGAAGCCGACGCCGAAGAGGTGGCACAGGACGCTCTCACGTATGCCCTGTTGAACCTGCGCCTTTACCGCCCCGACCTCAGCAGCTTCAGCACCTGGTTGCACACCATCACGGTGTGCCGGGCACGCGACAAGCGCCGGCGTAAGTTCCTACCCAGCATTTCTCTGACCCAATGGCTGGGGCTGGGCAATCAGATTCGCGATCACACCCCTGGCCCGGAAGCCGTAGTCATTCACAATGAGACGGAAGCCCGTCTGTTGTGGGCGCTCGATCAGCTCAACCCCAGGCTGCGCGAGGCCATCGTGTTGCGCTTCTACACCGATTGCTCGTATAAGGAGATGAGCGAGATCATGGGCTGTTCGCTCAACACAGCCCGGTCTCGGCTGCGCCTGGCCGTGGATCGGCTGCGGGAGTTGCTGGGAGAAGAACAGGTGCCATGGCTGGCGACGGAAACGCTCCGTTGACAACGCCAGGGGATCACCCCGACGACCTGACGCTTCAGGAATTTGCGCTGGGGCAGTCTGAGGCGGAGCAGGCGGCGGATGTGCGTCAGCACATCGAGCAGTGTGCCCCCTGTCGCGCCAGAGTTCGGGAGTGGCAGCAGTTTGGCGAGCGGCTGGCTACCGATTTGCGCCACGATCTCGACAGAGTCACTCCCGCCGAACCTCTGGATTTCTCCCCTATTGCCCGGCAATGGCGTGTCCCGCCGAAGCGGGCAATCCCGGCAACGTTCTGGCGTCTGTCATTTCCGGCTCTGTTGCTGGGACTGTTGCTATGGATGGCTTTCTGGCTGGTGTCGGGGCGTCGCACAGCCGCTTTGCGGGCGCTCGATCTCCCTGAAGAGTACGACGGGCCGCCGGTCGTGCTGGCGGCGGCGACTGGTGAGGGGTTGATGGTCGTACGTCTGATAGCTGGAGACGTGCGGCTGGAGCAGCGCCTGTCTTATGTTACACATCCCACAGGGGTGCGGCTTGCTCCGGACGGTGAGTGGCTCGCTGTTGCCCAGGATAGAGTGCTACATATTGTGAACACGCACGCGGGCGGCGCCCATCTGGAAATCCCCCTGGCCGGACTGGCCGGCTGGGCGTGGTCGCCGGATGGCAGCGCGCTGGCCTATACCGACGGGGCAGGGCAACTGTGGCTCTTCGAGACGCAGACGCTGAGCAGCCGTCTGCTGGTGCCCGCCAGCGAATCGGCATGGGGCAGGCCAGTGTGGAACCCCGACGGCACGCAGATCGCCTATGTAACTGCCAGGCCGCTTCCGCCCGCAGCCGGAGGGGCGACGTACCAGAGTCTGTGGCGGGTGGAGGTGCAAAGCAACCTGCGCGTGGAACTGACCCGCCATCTGTCGGAGACTGGAGCGCTTCTGTCGGCGGAGGCATGGCTGGCCTCCGGTGAGGAGTTGCTGGCCTGGGAGACATCCTCTGCGGATGGGGAGAATCTGGCCGCGCTGTACAGGGTGGACGCAAACGGTCATCTGCTCACTCCCCTGGACGGACAGATGCCAGTGCAGGGGGTGCGCCCATCCTGGCCGCTTGGGCCGGGGACACGCGCCCTGGTGTGGGATGGGCGCACTCTGGCCCTCTGGCACCTGCAGGAGCAGAAGAAACAGCCGCTGGCCGTGCAGATGGCCTGGCCGCAGGCCATTGACTGGTCGGCAGACGGGGCATGGCTTGCGGCTGTGCTGGCCGGAGCGCCGCCGGGGCAAGGATTGCTCCTGTATGCCCTCGATACCGCCTCTGTGCGGGCCATTCCATTGCCCCCTGACGCGACCGAGAGAGCGGTCTTCTGGGCTGGACCGGAGCATCTGTTTGTCGTGCGGCAACTTCAGGGACGCCGGGCGGGCGAAGTGTGGCTGGTTCCCCTGACCGCAGGGACGACGCCTCGACGCATCATGGGCGGTGTGGCCCTGCCAGAAGCAGGCCCATACAACGGCTGGCGCTGGGACGAGGTCGTCGCCCTGCAGGTGCTGGACTGAGGGCCGAATTCAGTCTCTGTGGCCTGGTGCTATCGCCGGGCCGATGCCCCAAAGTAGAGGCTTCGCAAGCTGTCTCAGTCGAACGCGATGAGGCCCCGCAGCGCCTCGATCTTGGCTGGGCCGAGGCCGGGTACAGCATCCAGGTCTTCCAGGCGGGTGAACGGTCCGTGCTCAGTGCGATAGTCCAGGATGGCCTGGGCCAGCGATGGGCCGATGCCCGGCAGCGTCTGCAGTTCTTCGAGCGTGGCCTCGTTGATGTGGACGATGGGCGGGCGATTCGGAGTGGGGGTGAGCAATTCCGCTGTCCCAGCGCGAGGCGGCACGTAGACGTAGTCCCCATCGTTGAGGCGTTGGCTGAGGTTGATCTGGCTCAGGTCTGCGTTGTCGGTAACGCCGCCCGCAGCCTGGATCGCGTCCTCGACCCGACTGCCCGCCGGAAGCGACACCATGCTTTGCGGGCGGGCCACCTCTCCCACCACGTAGACGGTCAGCGCGCCTGGTGTCGGCGTGACGACGATCACCGTCACGGCGGGCGTCTGACTATCTGCCGCTTTGCGCGTGGGCACGTGAATCTGGTCACCGTCGGCGATCCGTTGCGCCAGGTTGACTCGTTCCAGGTCGGCGCTGGAAAGAGGTCCTCCGGCTGCCTGCAGAGCGTCGAGGACGCGGCTGTCATAGGGCAGCGTGATCACGATCTCTGGTGTGGCGACCGCGCCCGTGATATAGACGAGATATGGCTCTGGCGTAGGCGTGGCCGATGGCGTGAAAGTCGCGGAAGGGATGGGCGTGGGCGCGGGCGGCAGCACCGTGATGGTGACCGGTTTGGGGCGGCTGAGCAGCATCAGGGCTACCCCAGCCAGGATTGACGCCGCGACCAGCAACAGCGCGGGTACCCGGAAACGTTCCAGGATAGGCGTAGAAGTAGCTCGCTCCTCGGACACAGCGCTCAGTCCTTACGCGAAAGACTCTTCCCTAATGATGCTCAGGACTGGCGCTCGCGCAAGTGCGGGAAGAGCAATACCTCGCGAATGGTGCTGCGGTCGGTTAGCAGCATGACCAGGCGATCCACGCCGATCCCACAGCCGCCGCAAGGAGGCATTCCATAGCGCATGGCTCGCAGGTAGTCCTCGTCAATGGGGGTGGCTTCGTCGTCTTCGTCGCGATAGAGCCGGTGCATTTCCAGGAAGCGCGCTTCCTGGTCGAGCGGATCGTTCAATTCGGTGAAGGCATTGCCCATCTCCATGCCGCCGATGAACAACTCGAAGCGCTCGACATGCGTCGGATCGCCGGGGACGCTCTTGGCGAAGGGCGAGATATCGCGCGGATAGTCGAGCACGAAGGTCGGCTGGATGAGGGTTGGCTCTACGGTGTCTCCCAGCAGCGTATCTACCAGTTTGCCCCAGGTGGCGTCTGGCCTGGCCTGCAAGCCCGCAGCCAGCATGGCCTGGCGCAGTGATGCAGCGTCTGGATAGTCCACGTAGTCTATGCCACTGCGGGACTTGATCGCCTCGCGCAGGGTGATCCGCTGCCAGGGAGGGGTGAGATCAATGGTATGGCCCTCAAAGGTGATAGTGGTGCTGCCGGTGACCCGCTGTGCCACGTAAGCCACCATTCGCTCGGTGAGGTCCATCATGCCGTGATAGTCGGTGTATGCCTGATAGAACTCAAGCTGCGTGAACTCCGGATTGTGCTTGAAGCTCACCCCTTCGTTGCGGAAGTCACGCCCGATCTCGTAGACGGCGTCGTACATGCCCACCAACAACCGCTTGAGATACAGCTCGAAGCTGATGCGCAGGTACAGGTCCTGGTGAAGCTGATTGTGATGGGTGATGAAAGGCCGGGCCGCTGCGCCGCCGTAGATGGGTTGCAGGATGGGCGTCTCGACTTCCAGAAAGCCGTGCTCGTCCAGGAAGGCCCGCAGCGCGTTGATTGTCTGAGCGCGCTTGCGGAAGACCTCGCGCGTGTCCGGATTGACGGCCAGGTCTGCGTAGCGCTGCCGGTAGCGTTCTTCCACGTCGCTGAACGCGCCGTAGCGCTCGACGGTACCGTCCTCGTTGACGCGCTCTTTGATCACCGGCAGGGGGCTGAGCGCCTTGGCCAGCAGCACGATCTCGTCCACCAGCACGCTCACTTCGCCCGCGCGGGTGCGCATCATCGCGCCGCTGGCCTGCACGAAATCGCCCAGGTCCAGATGTCGCCGCACCAGGTCATAGGCCGCTTCGCCCACACGGTCAATGCGCACGAACAACTGCACGCGCCCGCTCCCGTCTTCGATATGGGCGAAATAGACTTTGCCCTTGAGGTTCTGACGCACGATGCGCCCGCAGACGGTCACCATGACCGGCTGCGGAGCGTCGGGCTGCGCAGCTTCTGCCGCCTCGAAAGCGGCGATGGCCTGGCGGGCGGTGTGTGTACGTGCTACACGGTTCGGATAGGGAGCGATGCCCTGCTCAAGCAGTTCGTGCAGTTTGCGGACGCGATCCAGCTCTGGGGTATTGGTCGGTTGCCACATGCGTTCGGTTTACTCCTGGGTACACGGCAGGTTGGCGTCTGTGCGGCACAGCAGGGGCGGGTCAAGAGAACGCCCACGCGAGCAGAGCAGGCATGGGCGTCGCACAGACTCTGGCAAGGTCTGGGTTATTCAATAGCCTTGATCTCGAAGGTGATAGTGCCATCCGGCGCTTCGACGACCACTTTGTCGCCGACGCGCTTGTCCATCAGGGCACGTCCCAGAGGACTCTTGAACGAAATTTTGCCCGCGCGCGGGTTGGCTTCGGCGGCGCCGACCAGGGTATAGACTTCGACGGTATCTGAGCCGACTTCCTGGATGTGCACGGTGTCGCCCAGCCCGACAGTGTCTTTGGGGCCGTCCTCTTCGATGATCTGAGCGTTGCTCAGGATCATCTCCAGGCGCATGATTTCGCCTTCGATGAACGCCTGTTCGTTCTTGGCGTCTTCGTACTCGGCGTTTTCGACCAGTTCGCCGCCTTCTTCGAGCGCCAGACGCAGCCGTTCGGCTACTTCCTGGCGGCGTACATTTCGCAGATAGTTGAGCCGCTCTTCGTATTCGCGTAGACCTTCGCGGGTCAGGTAGTGGACATCATCTGCCATCCCAATCCTCCCTAGCTCATGTGTGCGCACCTTCCCCGTCTTCTGTGCGAACGCCAGAATGGAGGAAGGCCCCAGCAACGGCTCCTGTCTGAGGGGCCATGCCAGGGTATCATCGTTCAATCCCAATGCTCTTGGTGTCCAACAAAATCTGTTGGAAAAAAGAACTACCTTTCCAGGAAAACACCCGCACCAGACGTGCACAAAAACACAGCCCCTGCTGTGCCTGTTCGCGCCTGGTTATAGATAATGTGTTGTGGAACCAAAAACAAAAACAAGAGACCGCCGGGCAGGGCGATCTAAATTCCTCAACTCAGGGTGCTTCATCATAACATAATTTCTTGTGATTGTAAAGCGAACGTTGCCGCAATTTGGACAAACTGCCCTTGACAGGCCTCTCTGCCGTTGCTACACTGCCGGTCAGAAAGACTCTGACGGAGCCAAGTACGCTGGGTCGCGCACAGAGAGCCGCCGGTTGGTGCAAGGCGGTGCGTTGACAGCGGAAATCCACTCCTGAGCACGTCGCCCCCGACCGTTGCCGCGAGCAACCTGAGGAGGGCCGGGAGCGCCCGTTAGCGCGCCTGAGTCGCGTTTGAGACTCACTGAGACCTGCGTCGAGAGGCGCAGGTGAAACCAGGTGGCACCACGGGCCCCCTCGTCCTGGAACTATTCCGGGCGAGGGGCTTTTTGTTTGGCTGAGCGGGCCAGGAAGGAGCGCCCATGCATCTCGACTTCATGACACCGGAAGTCTGGAACGGGCTGGTGATCGGGGCAGTGCTGGTCGGTGCGGCTTTCGCGGTGCTGCGACTGCTGCGCGACTGGAATCGCTATCAGTGGCACAAGCGGCACTCCGATCGTCAGGCGAGCAGGGCTGAGAATTCCCGGCACCAGGTCGCTGAACGCCAGGGGCCAACTGATGATTCCCGCCAATGACTGATCGCTGACGGCTGATTGCTGCCATTCACGGGAGGATACTTCACATGCTCGACATCAACCTGATTCGCACCAAACCCGATTGGGTCAAGGAGCAGTTGCGCAACCTGAACGACGAAACGGCCATCGCCCGCATTGACGCTATCCTGCAACTAGACGCGCAGCGGCGCGCCCTGCTGACACAGGTGGAGGCGATCAAGGCCAGCCGCAACAAGCTCAACAAGCAGATGGGACGCTTCCGCGGCAACAAACAACTCACGCCGGCGCAGGTCGTCGGCGGTGCACGCCGCGCCATTCAGGCCCTGGCCAATGCCGACGTGGACGGCTTCATGGCCGCGTTGGAAAACCCGGCTCCGCTAGACGAGGCGGGCGACGTTTCGCCCGAAGCTGTGCAGCAGGCGTTCGCCGACCTGGCGCAGGCGCTGGGAGCGCTCGGTGAGCGCGTGGCCGCGCTCGATGACGAGATTCGCCGGGTTGAAGAAGCGCTCAACGAGCACATGCTGTGGATTCCCAACATGCCTCACGCCAGCGTGCCGGTTGGCAAGAGCGACGCCGAGAATCGCATCGGTGAGGTGCACGGCGAGCTGCGGACGTTCGACTTCACCCCGCTGCCGCACTGGGAACTCGGCCCGGCGCTGGATATCCTGGACTTCGAGCGCGGCGTCAAACTGGCGGGCACGCGCTTCTACCTGATCAAAGGAGCGGGGGCACGCCTGTACCGGGCGCTGATTAGCTGGCTGCTGGACGTGCATACCACGCAGCACGGCTATACCGAGATATACCCGCCGTTCATGGTGCGCGAAGAAGCCATGTTTGGCTCAGCGCAGTTCCCCAAGTTCCGCGACGTGGTCTACTTCGACGCGGAGTCGCAGTTGTATATGCTGCCCACCGCCGAGGTGGCGCTGACCAACATGTTCCGCGACGAAATCCTGGAAGAAGCGCAACTGCCGCTCTACTTCGTCTCGCATACGCCGTGCTTCCGTCGCGAGAAGATGAGCGCCGGGCGCGACGTGCGCGGCATCAAGCGGGTGCATCAGTTCGAGAAGGTCGAGCTGTACAAGTTCACCACGCCCGAAACCAGCTACGACGAACTGGAGACGCTCACACAGGCGGCGGAGCGTGTTTGCGGGCTGCTGGGCATTCCCTATCGGCGAGTGGAGATGGTCACCGGCGACCTGGGCTTTGCGGCGGCCAAGAAGTACGACGTGGAGATGTGGGCGCCCGGCTGCGGCGAATGGTTGGAGGTCAGCTCGTGCAGCAATACTGAGGACTTCCAGGCCCGCCGTGCCAACATCCGCTACCGTCCGGCGGACGGGGGGCGTCCGCGCTTCGTGCATACCCTCAACGGATCGGGGCTGGGCATGACGCGCACGCTGATCGCAGTGCTGGAGAACTATCAGCAGAAAGACGGCAGCGTGGTGGTGCCCGAAGTGCTGCGCCCGTACATGGGAGGGCTGGAGGTGATCGAGCCAAAGCGATGAGCAATAAGGTTGTGCCACGGAGATCACGGAGGGCGCAGAGAAGAGCGCGGAGTTCTTCCTTGGCGGTTTGTCCTCTGCGCTCTCGGCGCTTGGGCGGTGAACTTTCTTCCGGCGCACCCTCGAACAGGCGAGCGAAAGTGGTATAATAGAAGCAGAGACTCAAGTTGGCCGGGTGATCGCGTCTCGCCCTGGGCGAGATGAGGAAAGTCCGCGCTCCACAGGGCACGGTGCTGGCTAACAGCCAGGCGGGGTGACCCGACGGCAAGTGCAACAGAGAGGTAGAGTGCCCCCATGCGTAAGCATGCGGGGTGAGGGTGAAACGGTGCGGTAAGAGCGCACCGGCGTCTGTGGTGACACAGGCGGCCAGGCAAACCCCACCGGGAGCAAAACCAAGCAGGAACGATGGGGCGGCCCGTCCCGCTAGCAGTTCCGGGTAGGTTGCTTGAGGCGTCGGGTAACCGGCGTCCCAGAGAGATGATCACCGCCCGCTTCGGCGGGTACAGAACGCGGCTTACAGGCTGACTTGAGTCTCGCCTCTTCTACACAGGAAGTGACGCCCCATGCAAAAAGGCTATCTGGTGCTGAATGGCGGCCAGGCGTTTGTCTCCGAAAGCAAGGAAGCGGATCGCGCCTGGCTCAAACTGTTGCGCGGCAGGCACAACCCGCGTGTGGTGGTGGTGCCAGTGGCTGCCATGGAGAAGCATCAGCGTATCGCCGATGAGGTGACGCGCTACTTCAGCCATCTGAACACCTATGCGCAGAGCGCACAGATCACCAACTGGCACATGGCCAACACAGAGACCGAATACGCAGTGCTGGACAAGGTCGAAGCGATCGTGTTGACCGACGGTAGCCCTGTGGACATGATCGAGCGGCTGCGCGGGACGCACACCGAGGCGGCATTGCACCGCGCCCTGCTGCGCAAGGCAGCGGTGATGGGCACCGGTGCCAGCGCCATGGCCCTGGGCGGGGTGCTGTGGTTCGCGCACGACTGGATGCCAGGGCTGGCGCTGGCTCCGCACCTGGCCTTTCTGGCGCACCACAACCTGTTCCGTATGCGGCTGACTCCTGAGCACCTGCTGGCCGGTCTGCCGGAAGGGGTCACGCTGATTGGTATTGATCAAACGGCCACGCTCATCTGCCATCCGGACGACACGTATCAGGTGGTGGGGCAGGGCAGCGTGTGCGTCTATCGCAGCGCGACGCAGCTTGACGACTATCCGGCGGGGAGCACGTTCGCGCTGGGGTAGAAGTGCGGGCGAATCAAAAAACGCCGGAGAGAATGTCCGGCGTTTCTCATTGGGTTGGAGAGTGCCCCAGTTCCTTACACGACGATATTGACCATGCCCCGGTCGGCGACGAAGATCACCTTGCGCGGCTGCTTGCCGTCCATGTGACGCTTCGCCCCTTCAGATTCCAGGGCCAGGCGTTTGGCCTCTTCTTCGGTGATGTTCGCTGGTACCTGAAGGCGGTCGCGCACCTTGCCATTGACCTGCACCACCAGCGTGATCTGCTCCTCGGCGGCGATCTCCGGATCGAAGACTGGCCACGACTGCTGATGAATGCTGTAGGGCTGCCCGATGCGCTCCCACAGCTCCTCGGCCACGAAGGGGGTGAAGGGGGCCATCAGCAGCAGCATGGTGCGGACGGCTTCGTCCCATACCTCGCGGCTGACGTTGCGCTCGCGGGCGACCTTCTGCAGCGTGTTCTTCAGTTCCATCAGCCCGGCCATGGCCGTGTTGAAGCCGAAGGTTTCCAGCCCATCGGAGACCTTCTTGATGGTCTGATGCACCTTGCGGCGCAGGTCGCGTTCGGCGGCGGGATCGGGCGTGCCCTCTGGCGCGCCGTCGTTGACCAGCGTCCACACGTCGTTCAGCCAGCGCACCACCCCATAGATGCCTTTGCTGTCCCAGGGGCCGCCCTGTTCCCAGCGGAAGGCGAACATCAGGTAGGCGCGCACCGTGTCCGCGCCGAACTGCTCGACCAGCTCGTCCGGCGCGACGACGTTGCCCTGGGTCTTGGACATCTTCTCGACATCCAGATGATGCTTGATCTGATTGATCGTCGCGTCTGGCCCAAAGCCGGGGATGTCGAAAGTGGTGTCTTTGTCCGTGTCCACCACGATCTCGCGCCCGTCGGGGGTGCGCACGTGCAGCGTGGTCTCGACGCGGTTCATCACCTCGCCCGCGACCTGAGTCTCGGTGATGGGCACGTCGGTCACTGACTCGACGACACGGATGCTCTTCGCCTTGAACAGTTTGTCGGTCTCGAACGCCCCGGCGGCGATGATCATGTCGCCGTCGCGCGGTTCGCCCAGAATCATGCCCTGGTTGAACAGGCGCAGCATCGGCTCGTCGAACATGCCGGTCGTGTCGCGCCCCATCGCCCTGGCCGCTTCTTCGGTCTCTTTGAAGATACCGCAGTCGCGCATGGCCTTGGTGAAGAAGCGCGTATACATCAGGTGCATGGTGGCATGCTCGATGCCGCCGGTGTACTGGTCAACCGGCAGCCAGTACGCGCCCTCGACCGGATCGAATGGCCCTTTGTCATAGTGTGGGCTGAGGTAGCGGTACTGATACCACGACGAACACATGAAGGTATCCATCGTGTCGGTCTCGCGCGTGGCCGGGCCGCCGCACTGCGGGCAGGTGGTGTGCAGGAAGCCCTCATGATACTTCAGCGGGCTTTCGCCGGTGGGCATGAAGTCCACGTCGTCCGGCAACAGGACGGGCAGGTCTTCTTCTGGCACGGGGACAATGCCGCAGCGATCGCAGTAGACGATGGGAATCGGCGCACCCCAGTAGCGCTGACGGCTGATCAGCCAGTCGCGCAGGCGGTAGTTGACCGCGGCGCGCCCAATGCCTTTCTCCTCCAGCCAGCGCGTGACCACGCTCACGGCCTGATTCTTGGTGCCGTCGTTGCTGGCCGTGGCCGGTGTGCCGTCGAACGGGCCGCTGTTGACCATCACGCCTTCGCCGGGCCAGGCTTCGGTCATCTTGTCTGGATCGAGATCGGCCATGCCTTCCGGCTGGATCACGATGCGGATGGGCAGGTTGTACTTGCGGGCGAACTCGAAGTCGCGCTGATCGTGGGCGGGCACGGCCATGATGGCGCCGCTGCCATAGCTGATCAACACATAGTCGGCGACCCAGATGGGGATACGCTCGTCGTTGACCGGGTTGATAGCATAGCTGCCGGTGAAGACCCCCGTCTTCTCTCTGCCTTCGGCGGTGCGATCGATCTCGGTCTTGCGGGCGGCAGCAGCTACATAGGCTTCGACGAACGGGCGCTGCTCCGGCGTGGTGATTTTCTCTACCAGCGGATGCTCCGGAGCCAGCACCATGAAGGTCGCGCCCCACAGTGTGTCGGGCCGGGTGGTGAAGACCTCGATCGGGTCGCCCTGCTCGGTGCGAAAGATGACCTGCGCACCTTCGCTGCGCCCGATCCAGTTGGTCTGCATGATCTTGACCCGCTCCGGCCAGTCAATCTTGCTGTGATCCAGCAGTTCTTCGGCGTAGGCTGTGGTGCGGAAGAACCACTGCTCCAGTTCCTTCTTGATCACCGGCGTGCCGCAGCGCTCGCAGTGACGGTCTTCGCCCCACACCTGCTCGCGGGCCAGGGTGGTGTTGCACGTGGGGCAGAAGTCCACGGCGGCGTTCTTGCGGTAGGCCAGCCCGGCCTTGAAGAACTGCAGGAAGAACCACTGCGTCCAGCGGTAGTATTCGGGATGGCTGGTGACAGCCTCGCGCTCCCAGTCGAACATGGCGCCCATGGTGCGCAACTGACGGCGCATATTGGCCATGTTGGTCTCGGTCCAGATTTTGGGGTGAATCTTGCGCTTGATGGCGGCGTTTTCGGCGTTCAGACCAAAGGCATCGAAGCCCATGGGGAACAGCACGTTATAGCCGCGCATCCGCAGCCAGCGAGCGCGGGCATCGGAGGGAGCCATGGCGTACCAGTGCCCGATGTGCAGGTCACCGCTGGGGTAGGGCAGCATGGTGAGGGCGTAGAATTTGGGCCGGCTGTGATCGATCACCGAGCGATACAGCCCGTCCCGTTCCCAGCGTTCGGCCCAGCGTGTTTCGATGTCCTTTGGCACGTATTTGTCAGCCATGGTGATCTGCGTTCTCCATTGCGTTAACGACACTGTCTCTCAAACAGGCACGGCTCACCGGGCCAACGGTGAGCATTCAGACCAGACAGGGGCAGCCGTCGGGCGGCGGGCGATGTGGCAGCGCGAAACTCAGCGCCAGCGTCGCCACAGCAGGCGGCGCAGACGTGGCATCCGCCACAGGAACCAACCCCGTCGTCGCCAGAAGCGCAATCGGCGGAAGATCATCGTATCCCCCAGAAACACAAAAGTCCTCGTTCGCAAACCCGGCCTGTCGGCCAGGGACGAAGAGGACTCCGCGGTACCACCCTGCTTGGTGGCCTCAGCATAGAAAACGAGTGGACCCAAAGGGGCTCGAACCCTTGACCTCCACAATGCCATTGTGGCGCTCTCCCAAGCTGAGCTATGGGCCCATGAGATGTGGTGTGCCACCCACTCATTATGCGTAACGGGCATTTCCGGCGCAGCCTACTGCCGTTCAGCTGCGCAGCTCCCGGACGAGTTCGGCCAGCGCGCTCGTCGGGGCGCGTTGCCGGGTTCGCACTGTCTCCGGCTCACTGCGACGATGGCCTACTACTTCCGTTCACCGCTGTTGGCACTATGCACTTGTTCAAGAGTGATTGTCATTCTAGCGGCGTGCGAGGCGCTTGTCAAGGCGTTTTTTCGCGTGTGGGGCAAGCGCTTGTTGCGCTATCGGCCTGTTTTGAGTCAGTTTTGAACCAAACGCAGGCCCAATTGATAAGCATTACAGAGAGGCGCATCATCAGCAGGCTGGCGGGTTTGAGTACTTTGGTCCTGCCGATTGCTGATGGTCATCATTGTAAAGAATGAAGCCAGCCGTTATCATTAAAGCTCTACACGCCGCAGGCATGCGGACAGGCTGCCTGCGTTGGTGTGTGTGCGGTCGGCATAAGCAGGGCGGCGGGCCTGCCCGGAGGCCCTTAGAAGGGGAGGGTGACTTTTGACAGTCCTGATGGAGGTCAAAGACCTCACAACCCGCTTTCATACGGAAGAAGGTATCGTCTATGCCGTGAATGGCGTCTCCTATACGCTGCACGAAGGTGAGACGCTGGGAGTGGTGGGCGAAAGCGGCTGCGGCAAGACTGTCCATGCGCTTTCGATCATGGGCCTGATCCCGGAACCGCCGGGCGAGATCACCAAGGGTGAGGTGATCTTCCGCGGGCGCGACCTGCTCAAGCTCTCGCCCAACAAGCGTCGCCTGGTGCGCGGGGCGGAGATCGCCATGGTCTTCCAGGACCCCATGACCTCGCTCAATCCGGTGCTGACCATCGGGCGGCAGATCACCGAGGCGCTGCGCCTGCACCTGGGCATGGACAACCGTCAGGCCCGCGCGCGCGCCGCTGAGTTGCTCTCGATGGTAGGTATTCCCTCGGCCCATGAGCGCCTGGACGACTATCCGCATCAGTTTTCGGGTGGGATGCGGCAGCGTGCCATGATCGCCATGGCTTTGTCGTGCAATCCGCAGTTGCTCATCGCCGATGAGCCGACTACCGCGCTCGATGTGACCATTCAGGCGCAGATTCTCGACCTGGTGCGTCGTCTGCGCGACAAGATCGGCATGGCCATGATCTGGATCTCGCATGACCTGGGCGTAGTGGCCGGTCTGGCGGACACGGTGCAGGTGATGTACGCGGGCTACATCATCGAGCGTGGCACGGCCAAGGATGTCTACGGCGACTCGCGCCATCCGTACACGATCGGCTTGCTGGGGTCATTGCCCCGCCTGGATCGCAAGCGCTCGCGGCTGTTCTCGATCGAGGGTGCGCCGCCCGATATGCGCTACCTGCCCAAAGGCTGCCCATTTGCGCCTCGTTGTCCGTACAAGATCGCCAAGTGCGATCACGAGAATCCTACGTTGCAGCCGGTTCCGGACGGACGCCCCGATCATGTGATGGCCTGCTGGGTTGATGTGCGCAAGGAGAAGGAGCGCGGATATGAGCGAATCCAGGTTGTCTGAACCCGCCGCCAAGGTGACTCCGGGCACGTCGGCGGGGACGGTTGGCAAGCGCGTGCTGGTGGAAGTGCGGGGGCTGAAGAAGTATTTCCCCATCAAGTCCGGCATTGTCTTTCAGCGCGAAGTAGCGGCGGTGAAGGCGGTAGATGGCATCTCGTTCGACATCTACGAGGGCGAGACGCTGGGGTTGGTGGGCGAAAGTGGCTGCGGCAAGTCCACCACCGGTCGCACCATTCTGCAACTGCACCGCGCCACGGCAGGTAGTGTGAAATTCGAGGGGGAAGAACTCACCACGCTGCAGGGCGAGGCGCTGCGCAAAATGCGCCGCAAAATGCAGATGATCTTCCAGGACCCCTACGCTTCGCTCAACCCGCGCATGTCGGTGGGGCGCATTGTGGCCGAGCCACTGGTGGTGCACAACATTGGCACCAAGAAAGAGCGCG
>AMZC01002125.1_pt1 | contig 16170 bp, 8 predicted proteins | sample 948551 | NCBI WGS metagenome assembly AMZC01 (sample SAMN01120625, study PRJNA171369) | bioreactor sludge metagenome | biome: sludge; isolation source: anaerobic thermophilic cellulolytic sludge from lab reactor | place: China: Hong Kong, Shek Wu Hui wastewater treatment plant | collected 2011-05-01... | reverse complement strand
CCAGCCAGCCGCGCGGATTTTCGGCAAAGGTCTGCGCCAGCTGGAAGGCCTTTTCCAGGTTGGCGCGCTCTTCAGGAGAGAGTTTCTCACGCTCGCGCATATTGAAGCTTCCAAAGGTCATGCGGCTGTAGAGGGGGAGCGCCGAAAGACGCGGCTGGGTGGTATCTACCAGCGGCTGACGGTAATCCTGAGCGTTGATCTTCACCATCGTCACCAGTTCGGGGTCGCGCAGGCGCGATTGAATGCGCCCTTCGATCTCTTCCAGGGGCTGGTTGGTGGTCACCACAGTGGGCAGGCGGTTGACGTACCGGTGGTTAAAAATTTGATACAGTTTTTCCTGGGCCCACGGGGTGGCATTCTGCGTGCCCAGGTCATCCATCACCAGCAGTGCAATATTGCGGATTTCTTCAAAGCGGGTTTCAAAATCTTCGTCCAGAGCCCCGTAGGCGTAACGCAGCCAGTCGAGCAGGTCGGGTACGGTAAGGAAGAGGGTTGGCACCCCCATGCTGACCGCGAAATTGGCAATCGCCGCCGCCAGGTGAGTCTTCCCTACTCCGTAGGCTCCGGTCAACAGCAGCCATCCCGAAAGCGTGCGCGCAAAGGTTTGTGCCTGGTCGAAGGCATACTTCAACGAACGTACCTGCTCATCTCCCAGCCCCACGCGCCCCTGCACCTTGAAGGTCTCAAAGGTCATCCCGCTGAAGGCCGTCAGGTTGCTCAATCGATAGACCCGCTGATAGGCCATGCGCGCCACTTCCTGCGCCCGGCAGCTACAGATTTCCACCTTGCCAAAATCGGGGTGGTCAATGGGCACATCGCGCCTGACGAAGCCCACTCCCCGACAAATCGGGCAGTTGGGGTCGCCGGGAAGGCTTTTCGAAGCCGCCGCCTCAGTGTTCGATGAAGTCGGCGAACTCTCCTTCGACATACCTGCGGCGATCTTTCGCAGAGTCTCGTCGATTGGTTTCGTCACGTCCTTCCTCCTGCCACGATTTTAAAATGGCCTCAATATATTTCCAGCGGCGCACGTTCTTCTCCACCGCAATTTTAAAAGCCTCTTCGATCCACGCCTGCGGGTAGGTCTGCTCGGCCTCCTGCAACACTTCCCCGATCAGAGGGGTGAGCGGCCCGATGTTTTGCTCATAAAGGCGGAAAATGTTGGGGCGTTCCACCTCCAGTGAAACCCCCGCCCGTTCCCCTTCCAGCGGGTTCCATTCTCCGCGGTGAATGGCCTGCACTGCCGCCCGCCCACGCGGGCTGTTGAGGAAGTACAGCGCCTCTTCCCCAGCGTCCTTCACCGTCACCCGCAGAAACGTGCCGCGCTGAACCGCCCGTTCGAGAGCGTCCTTCAGCCCTTCTTCACCCAGGTCTTTCAACAGACGCGCTTCATCGGTAAAATCTTTATACGTCAGAAACCGCACCTTCCCTTCCATGCGTTCCAGAAACCACAACGCATACAGGGTGACCTTCAGCTCGGCCAGGGTATCGATCTCGGGTAACAGATCGCTGAAAAACTGGGCCGGCAGGCGCGTCAGGCGCATTTTGCCGTCGGTAAAGCCTGCAAAGGGCATCAGCGCCGACCTCCGGGCAGCTGCGCGGCGTTTTCAAAGCGCGCCAGGTTGTTCAAGAAGACCAGTTCAATCCCGCCGTGGGTTGGGCCATTGCGATGTTTGGCCACGATGATCTCGGCCAGATTGGCCCGCGGGTTATCTTTCTCCAGCGCATCGGGGCGATGAATGAACATCACCACATCGGCGTCCTGTTCCAGGCTGTTATGGACAATAATGTTATTGGCCACAAAATTATGATGTTGTGGAACCGTCAAATCATATACCGGTTCTTCGCCAGTAAAATCGATTGCAACCACCGCATCCCAATATACTTCGCTGTTTGCCAGTGCAGTCAACTTTTCTGAATGGAGAACATTTGCAAGACGGCTTGCTCTGATTCGGCTGATATTTTGTTTGTAGAGTGCTGTTCCACAGTAGGCGTTTCCAATGCTCGCCTGCAATTGACGGCTGGTAATTCCCTCGCTTTGCATAGCTGGAACAACCACCTGCCTCCACACACCGGCTGGAATTATGTCCCGATTGGTGTTAGCGACACGGTTTTGAATATAGTCGCAAACTTCCCGCAGTCGGCGTTCCCGGTAAGCGCCTACTGCCCCAATTTTTTCAGCAAAAAGGGTCAAATCGGGTTTCCCGGTAATGACCACGTTCCACTGATCCATCCCTTTACCATTTTGAGGAACACGCCTCAACAGAGCATTAATCCCTAAGCGGAGCAGGAGCGATTGAACATCCCGGGCCAATTGCTCACTACTGGATGCGTAGTAGGCGATAGCTCTGGTCCTCTTTCCCCGCGTTAATTGGATACTTCCATCGGTTGCCCATAAATAGCGTAAAAATAAGGCAATAGAATGCTCGGATTGGGAGAAAACAATCGGCGGAACGAATTTTTCTGAAGAACGGAGGTTAAAAATACCCAATTCTTTCAACCAATCGGTCACCGGGCTGTGTACGCCATGGGTATGATGTCTTTTTGAAGTGAAAAATACCTGTAACCACGAATTTTGCGCCTGAATGCGCGGCTCAATTTGATCAGGGAAAACCGTCTGAGCAAGCCGCACGGCTTCCTGCGCTAAATCCAGTTCACCCGTGGTAAACTGATGAGCATGATGGGCAAGTATACAGCCATCCCCCAATAACAGCCCCAAGAAGGCCAGTTCCTCTTCACGTAAAGAAGAGTGGGAAGAGGCGGGGACTATCCGCGGCAGAGCAATCTTATCCCCAGGGGTTAATTCATCCAGCCGTTTCCATCCGTCCAATGTCAAGAAACGGTGATTGGCAGTGGCTTCGATGCACCTGCCCAGAGCAGTGGTCAATCGCCATACTTTTTTTATTCCGGTTTCGAATGCTCTGCTAACTGGCACTGCTTCGAGTTTGAAAGTGGTCTCGTTTAATGCCCAGACATAGAAACCGCTCTTGCCAGCCAGTTCTCGAATGGGAACTTCCTCACCGCTTTCTGCAAGGGTGATGCGAGTGTTTCCTGTGAGGCAACCGCTCTCGCGCAAATCAGAAAGCACCGGTCTTTTATCGGCGCGCTGTTCCACCGCGCGCGAAAGCTGGGCGGCGGCCAGCACCGGCACGTTCAACTCGCGGGCCAGCACCTTTAAATTGCGCGAAATATAGGAAACCTCCTGCACACGGTTATCGGTGCGCAGGTCGCCGCTCATCAATTGCAGATAATCTACGATGATCAGATCCAGTTCGTATTCCATGTGAAGGCGGCGGCACTTGGTGCGCAACTGCATGGGGGTGATGGCAGGGGTATCGTCCAGGTAAATGTGGGTGTCGGCCAGCACTTCAATGGCGTGGGTGAAGAGCGGCCACTCCTCTTCGGTTAACTTCCCGGTGCGCAGGCGCTGGGTGTCGATGCCCGTTTCCTGGGCAATCAGGCGTTGAACCAGCTGCTCGTTCGACATTTCCAGAGAGAACATGGCCACGTGTTTCTTATACTTCTGTGCGGCGTTCTTCATCACCGAAAGCATGAAACCCGTCTTCCCCATTCCGGGGCGCCCGGCTACGATCAGCAAATCCGATTTCTGCAGTCCGCCGAGCAGACGGTCGAGATCGGTTAAACCGGTGGGCACCCCCATAATTTCATCGGTGCGCTGTGAAAGCTGATCGATACGGTCGTAGACATCGCTCAGCACCTGTTGAATGGGTTGCAGGTCGTGCCGAACGCGCCGCTCGCTGATTGAGAAGATCTTCTTCTCCGCTTCATCGATCACCGTATCGATGGATTGCTTCTGGTTGTACGCCAGTTGCGCCAGCTCATTGGCGGCATTCAACATGCGCCGCCGCAGAGAGTGCTCCTCCACGGTGTGCGCGTAGGCCTCTACGTTCAAGGCTGAAGGTGTCTGGTTGATCAGGGAAAGCAGGTAGGCCTGCCCGCCCACCTCTTCCAGCTGTCCCTGTTGCTCCAGTTCCTGAGAGACGGTCAGATAATCGATGGCAATGCGCTTCTCATGCAGGCGGGTGAAGGCTTCCCAGACCCAGCGGTTGCGCACGATGTAAAAATCTTCGCCCTTGAGGAACTGAGAAACCGTAAAGTACGCCTCAGGGTTGATCAGCACAGCGCCCAGCACGGCTTCTTCGGCCTGCCGGTTGTGGGGCGGGGCCTGGACTTCGGAAACGGGAATTTCTTCAGGATAAATGTCGCTCATCAGATTATTCTGATTCTAGCAGGAAGTGCAGAAAATTCCAGTCAAGAATCCTCTTTTCCCCCTCTTCAAAATCCGGGTCACAGGGGAGGGGTAGTCAGAGTGGGGTTTAGAAAACCATGCCCATCATTGACAGCCTTACGCACCTGAGGTATCCTTGGAGCGCGTCCGGGTGGGACCGGCGCGGCAGAACCCACCGAACCCCGCCAGGTCTGAGAAGAAGCAACGGTAAGGAGGTCCTTCTGGGCGCCGCCGGCAAACCTGCCCGGCGCACTTCTTTGAAGCGAGAGTCATCCCACCTGCCTGTGCCAGTGCCAGTTGACGAAACGATGAACTCCATTCCCGTTTGCAATTACGAGGGCTCCGATTATCAGCAATCCTTCTGGGAGCGCGGCGGGCGCGCCTATGAAGATGGTTGTGAGCGAATCGCCCTGCGCCGCCTGCTCCCGGTGGGGCAGGAGCATGAGCGCCTTCTTGAGCTTGGTGCCGGAGCCGGGCGCAACACCCTGCGTTACGTTGGCTACGGGGAGATCACCCTGGTAGATTACTCACGCACTCAGCTCGAGCAGGCCCGCCAGCGCCTTGGTGATGGCAGGCGCTTCCGCTACGTTGCCGCAGATATCTACTACCTTCCTTTTGCACCTGCTCAGTTCCATGCGGCCACCATGATCCGTACGCTCCATCACATGGTGGAGCCGCGCCTTGCCCTCGATCAGGTGCGGAGGGTGCTCAGGCCCGGAGCCATTTTTATCCTGGAATATGCCAACAAACAAAACCTCAAGGCAGTGCTGCGCTACCTGTTACGGCGGCAGAGCTGGAGCCCCTTCAGCCCTGAACCGGTCGAATTTGCCCCTCTCAACTTCGATTTTCACCCGGCCACCGTGCGCACCTGGCTGCAGGCCAGCGGTTTTGCCGTCGAAAGGCAACTCACCGTCTCGCACTTTAGAGTGGGTCTGTTCAAACGCCTGTTCCCACAGGGCTGGCTGGTGGCGCTCGACTCGGTCGCTCAGCTCACCGGTGACCTGTGGCAGCTCAGCCCGAGTGTCTTTGCACGTTGTCGTGCGGTAGGTACTCCCTCTGCAGAATCTTCGGCAGAACCGTTCGTCTTTCGCTGTCCGGCCTGCGGTCATGCTCCTCTAGAGGATACCCCGCCGCGCATCCTTTGCCCGGAATGCAGGCGTGAATACCCCGCCGAAGACGGCATTTACGATTTTCGCATCCGTTGACCGGTGTTGCGGGAGTGCCAGGAACAGAGGGGGATTCTCTTCGGAGGGCAAAACAACCGACCGGGTTCTATGCTACAATTCACTCTGCTCCATCTTGAGCCAGGTTTTGTTCTTCACCCCCGGAGGTAATATGTCGATACTCGATTGGGGTCCCATCGGGCGCACCCGCCGTAACCATGCCCTCGAACACGCCACCCTGAGCGTGCTGGCCGAACGCACACCCAACCTGCGCCTGGGAGGCTATTCGGATGATCGTGGTTTCTGGCTGGTGGGCAACGTCTCTACCGAAGCCGTGGTTGAGGCCATACAGACCGCCCTGGCGCGGCTTGAGGCGGGGGAACGTTCTCTGGCCATTCATCCTAACTGCGGAACCAATTTCGCCGCCGCAGGTATGCTGGCGGGCACGATGGCCTGGCTGGGAATGATGGGTGTAGGGCGTGGATGGCGCTCAAAACTGGAGCGCTGGCCGATCATCGTTTCGCTGGTGACCCTGGCCATGATCTTTGCTCAACCGCTGGGGCCCTGGCTCCAGGAACGCATTACCACCCATGCCGCTCTGGATGGCCTTCGGGTGGTTGAAATCAGGCGGCAAATGCACGGTGACCTGCCCGTTCACCGTGTGCTCACGCGCGGATGATCTGAGGTTCCGGCGCATGGATTCAAAACCGGTGGTCTACCTGCTCCACGGCGATGACACCCTGGCCATTCATCGTGCGCTCGATGAAATGCTCGCCCGGATGGGCGACCCGGCTATGGCCAGCCTGAACCTGACACGCCTGGATGGCCGCGAGACCAGCGAAGATGCCCTGCGTAATGCTGTTTTTTCCATGCCTTTCCTCACCGATCGGCGTATGGTGGTTCTCACCCACCCGCTCGCCCGGCTCAATTCAGAGGCCGCCCGCACCCGCTTCTGTAGCCTGCTCGACACTCTCCCCGACTCAACGGCCCTTATCCTGATCGTTGAGGATGTTTTCGACCGGCGGGACTGGAAAACCCTTCGACACGACCACTGGCTTCTCCGCTGGGTGCGTTCCGCCGGGCCGCGGGCGTTTTACCTCCTTTGCCAGCTACCCGACCTCTCGCGCATGGCCGAATGGGTGCGCAAAGAGGCCGTTGCCCGGGGCGGGCAATTTACCCCCGAAGCCGCCGCCGCCCTGGTCGATCACCTTGGCAACGATACCCTCACCGCCAGCCTTGAAATTGAAAAACTCCTCCTCTATGTTGACCGCCAGCGCCCCGTAGAGGCGCAGGATGTAGAAGAGCTTTCTGCCCGCACCCGGCAGGCGGATGTGTTCCAGATGGTGGATGCACTTACCGCCGGGAACGCCTCGCTGGCACTAAACTTGCTACACCATTTAATGGAAGAAGAAGACGAGTTCAACCTGTTCGGAATGATCATTCGCCAGTTTCGCCTTTTACTCGTTGGCCGTGAAATGCTCGATGAAGGCCGCAGTCCCGGCGAACTGGCCCGCGGGCTGGCGCACAGCGATTTTGTCGCCCGCAAGGCCATGGAACAGGCTCGAAGGTTTACACAACAGCGTTTGGATGCCATTTACCGCCGCCTGCTGGAGATCGATGCCGGGGTCAAAACCGGGCAAACCACCCTGCCGGTGGAGCTGGATCGCCTCATTGCTGAACTTGCCCATACATCCTGAACCCCTGACCCGGCTTCGTGGCTCCAGCCTTCTCGTTGAATCGGTCGGCGCATGGCGGCTCAGTTCCGGCGCGTGGAGGAAGCAATGAAAGTATTCGTACGGTTAATCGGAGGGGGTGCGGTAGTCTTACTGGTGATGGGGGCTTTCCTGTGGCTGATTGCCCCCACGGTGGAAGCACAACAGCGAACTCCCCCCGCTCCGGAGGTCGATTCGGCATTACGCGAGGCCGTTCATACCGCGATCCAGGCGAACCAGAAGAGCATTCTGGGGTTTCTCATCAACGAAGTTGAAATCAATCACATCGTCTATTCTCAAGATGGCCGCACTGCCCTGGTCTGGTTGCAACAGCGCGACCCCGAGACGGGTGATGTGGTAGGGCAGGAACCCGGACTGGCCATTGCCCGTAACCCGCGCGGTTTGCTGAGCAAATCGGCCAGCTGGCAGGTGACGATTCAGTCTGCTACCGAATTTGCCCGAGAAGTCACCTCTTTACCCCCCGACCTTCAATCGGAGGATCTCATCGAGCGTTTCGTGACCCCGCCCGGGGTCGCCCCCAAAGCCGTACAGACCTTTACCGGCTATAAACTACCCTGGTCAACCGCTCTGAACATTAAAATCACCGGCAGTATCGGCCACTTTCTCGATTACGGCTCATGCTCCGAAACCTCCTGCCGCTACGCGTACGACTTCTGGAACCCTGATGCCAGCAACCGCATGTTCCCTCTGCTGGCTTCCAAGGGAGGGGTGGTCTGGGCGTATAAAGAAACCTGCCCCAACGGCTCCACCGATTGCACCAACTACCTGGTGCTTAAAGATGACAGCACCAGCCCCGCCACCTATCAGCTTTACTACCACCTGGCCTATAAAAGTATCCCCGATCATTTTGTTTCGGGGCAAACCTATGTTCAGCAGGGAGAATACATCGGCAATGTCGATGACACCGGTTACAGCACCGATCATCACCTGCACTTCCACGTCTATACTGCGCCGAGTAATTCCAGCTATTCCTGGGGCAACTCGGTACGCATCCTTTTCAGCGATGTGCCTTTCAACGGCGGTGAACCGCGCACCTGCGGCGAAACCATCCGCTATCCCAGCTACGGCACCGAGTGTTCCGTCGGGCCAGATGGTGTGAAAGGCACCGCCGATGACAACTACCTGCAATCGGGCAACACCGGCGCTTTTCCGCCCAAAGGCGCCTTAAACACCCCCGCCCCCTGGACGGTGGTCACCACGCGCACTGTGGACGTCACCGGTACCGCCAGCGACAACCTGGGGATCACCAAGGTGCAGATTTTGCTCAATTACGACGGCACCTGGAAGGTGGTGGACACGGCTAACTACGCCAACGGAGCTTTCAGTAAATCGCTTGACCTGTGCTCCCTGAATGTGCCCGATGGCCCCATGGGGCTGGCCGTGCGTATTTACGATGTGGAAGGCAACTGGGTGGGGCGATACACCGGCCTGCGGCAGATTGTTAAAAATTATCCGTGCTCCGGCAACACCCCCCCGCCGCCACCCGCCTGTTCGCCGGGGGCAGGGCAAATTGGCGTCTACGCTGGCGCCAACCTCACCGGCACCTGCCTGAAACTGGGCAGCGGGCAGTTCAATGCCTCTAACCTGGGATTGCTCAACAACAATATCGCCTCCATTCAGGTGAGCAGTGGCACCTGTGCCACGCTTTTCGACCGCGACAACGCTGATCCCCTTGGCCGTACCGAGACCTTTACCACTACCGATTACAACCTCAACGATAACCGCATTGGTGCCGGTACCGTCTCTTCTATTGTAGTGGAGCCATGCACGAACCCGGTGGATGAACCTTTCCTGATCTTCCCCGGCAACCTGATTGACCCCGATGGCAACTCGCGCACCCTGCCCAACCCCGCCAACCCCACCAGCACCGATTCGCTGGTGCTTTCCTGGACTGGCGGCGTGGGAGCGCGTGGTTTCACGGCCAGCCTCAGCGGCCCCGTTAACAAGACGATGCCCCAGACGAACACCAATACCTGGTCGGTAGGCACGCTCCCGGCAGGCAATTACACCTGGCGCGTCACGGCTCAGGGAAGCAACTCTACCAACAGCACCGATCTCTCCTTCACCGTGGCCAGTGCTTCGCTTCCTGCTTCGACCACTGTCAGTGCTCCCCTCAGTTTCGATTTTGAAAGCGGCCCTTCTGGCTGGAGCAGCACCGGACTCTGGAAGCTCGATACCCTCGACCGTCTCCTGCGCGGGCCCACGCGCGCCTGGATGTTCTCCAACGGCACGACCTTTAACAACACCACCTACCGCGCTGGCGACCTCACTTCGCCCCCCATCACCATTCCTTCCAGCGGCACCTACTACCTGCGCTTCCGCTTTTTCAGCGATGTCGAGGGCGCCTCCTTCGATGGTCAGCGCCTGGCTACCCCCCACTGGGATCAACGCCTGGTGCAGGTTTCCACCGATAACGGCGCTACTTTTAGTGATCTCTATCAGATCAGCGGCGATACTCAGGGCATCCTCTGGCTGGATAGCCCTGCCCTCAGCCTGCAGAACTTTGCCGGAAAAACGATCCGCCTGCGCTTCCACTTTGATGCGGTCGATAACCTGAACAATGCAGGTTTTGGCTGGGCGATTGATGATGTGCGCATCGATACCACCCCCCCTGAAAACTGCACCGATAATGACAACACCCCTGCCACAGCCCGCGCCATCACCATCAATGGCCCGGCGCTCACCGGCACGATCTGCCCGGCGGGGGATACCGATTACTTCTCCTTCAACGCCACCGCGGGTGCTTCACTGCGGATTGACCTGGACGCCAAGTCTCTCGATCCGAATAACCCGCTGGATTCGTTCATTGCCCTGCTCGATTCGAACGGGCAGGATGTGCTGGCCGCCAACGACGATGAACGCCCCCCCAGCGACCCAAACCCCCTGCAGGATTCTCTCATTAACACCGTCATTCAGCGCACTGGAACGTACTACGTGCGTGTACGCGCCTGGGATTTCCCAGGCGGGGGCGGCACGGCGCACAACTACCGCCTCAGCGTCACTCAAAACACACCTGTTGTCCCCGACTCTGTACGCATGACCAAACCCGTCAACCCGCAGAAAATTCCCACCGTGCCCTTCATCGTCGAGGCCAGTGTGCAGGACCATCCCAACGGTGGGGGCATCCGGCAGGTAGACTTCTTCTGGCATAGCCCCGACTGGGAGAACACCGGATGGGTCAAGTTTGCCTCTGATACCAACGGCGGTGACGGCTGGTGGGCGATTTTCAACCCCACCCAGGATACCACCGGCAGTGCCTTCTATATCATGGCCACCAATGTGGCCGGTGGCAGTAAAGGCGTGCTGGTTACTGACCTCAAACCCGATTTGACCGCTCCCACCAGTTCGATGAACCCCCTGGCTTCTCCCTCCAACAGCACCGCCGTACAGCTGACGTGGAACGCACAAGATCTGCAGGACGACATCGATTACTTCGAAATCCAGTACCGCTTCAATGGCGGTGCATGGACCACCTGGGATCAGAAACCCCCGAAAGCTGCCCGTTCAGCCTGGTTTATTGGCCAGCCGGGAACTTACGATTTCCGGATGCGCGCCGTAGACCTGGCGGGTAACCAGGAGGAATACCCCAATGCCCCTGAGGCCACGGTCGTCATCAACGGCACATGCACCGGAGACAGCTTTGAACCTGATAATACCCGCGATACCGCCAGAACCCATTCCTTAAACTCCAGCCTCTCCCATAACCTGTGCCAGAACGATTCCGACTGGGTTAAATTCGACGCACAGGCCGGTCAGGAATTCCTCATCCTCATCGCCTCCAAAGGCGGCGGGGCAACGGTACGCGCCCGGTTGAGCAACAGCGCCGGTACCCAGCAATATCTGGAGGCCGCCCCGGCAGAGGTGGGCGGAAGCCTTGCCGTGCGCTGGACGGCCCCCGCCACAGGCACGTATGCCCTGGAAATCACCTCCAAAGATAGCCGCATCTGGGGTACAGGGGTTGTGTACCAGCTGTACATCGGCAAACCCAACCTGATGTTCCTGCCGATCATCAGCCGTCAACCCTGAAAGCCGCCCGGAGTATGGAATTTATGCCTGGTAACCGAGGAGGATGATCTGAATGTTCTGGTTGAGCAGCCGGGGAACTGCGCCAGCAACCGGCTGGGATACCTGCCCCAGCGTGTATGCCCCTGCCAGCGGAATGTTCCCCAGGGCCTCATGCAGCGCCAGTGGAATTTGCCCGGCCTGAATTCCGAAGAGGGAGAGCCAGGCCACATCCACGAACGCCAGCGCCGCCATGGGGCTGGCCGGTGCCAGGTTGCTCAATGCCGTGCGCGCGGCCTGTTCCACGGCCAGCAGGCAGGCCTGCGGGTCTCCCAGGGTTAGCTGGGCAGTTGTTCCGGCCTCAATCGGCACATTCATGCGCAGACTGCCGTTGACCTCTACCCGCAGAGGGGAGCGAAGGATGAAATCGGGGCTTGCCGGGTATTCTTGCAAACCAAAGGGGTACAACCGCACCAGTTCATTGAGCGGTGGATAAGCCCATTCACGCGCGGGGTGGCCAAAGGTCTCGGCGTAAAAATCAGCCGGAGAAACATCGTTGATCGCATCCACCCAGACGTCATGGGTTTTTCCAAAACGCACCTGCAGGCCCGAGTCGCGCCAGCCGTGCCCGCACCCACCGGAGAGGCGAAACCTTCCTCCCAGAGTGGCAATCGCCAGCGCTCCGGGGGCGGTCTGAGCGCGGGCAAACAGGGGGGTCTTCCCCTGGGCATATCCTCCGGAAGCCAGACAGCCCCCAATCCGGGTTGGCAGGTCGGCCAGCGCCGAGCAGAGCGGCAGAAGATTGCCCTGCACGCCATCGGCGGCGATAAGCGCCCCCTGGGGTAGCACGAGGTCACTGCGCAGGGTGCGCACGGCCTGACGGGCGGCTTCCTGGCTGTCGGCGCCGTAGCCCGGCCACCAGTGAACCGCCGCTTTCAGGTCATTTCCCGCGATCACCATTACCACCACGGCGCGGGGTTCTTCGCGCTCACCGGCCAGTGCCCGTACTGTGCTCATTCCCCAGAGTGGGGTATCGCCGAGCATCGAAGTTAATCCGGCCAGCACCTCTGAGGGCTCAAACTCTTCCGCGGCGAAGACCAGTGCCAGAACCGGTTGCAGGGTTCCAAGCTCATCGAGGGCTTTCCGGGCGGCCTGCATGGCGGCATCCCGCCCATCTAACCCGTGCCCCACACCCACTACCGAGAGATACGCCACAGAGACCTCCCGCAACTACTGCGCTGACACCGGCACGGTAAAGTGGAAAGTAGTGCCTTTGCGGAACTCGCTCTCGAACCAGATCTTCCCGCCCTGCATTTCTACCAGGCTGCGCGTGATGTTCAATCCCAGCCCGGTACCGGGGGCCTCGCGGGTCTTGGGGTCTTCAGAGCGGAAGAACTTCTGGAAGATCTTCTTCTGATCTTCCTCGCTGATGCCAATCCCGTCATCTTTAACCCAGATGTGAATCACCTGCGGCGCGCCCTGTTCATCCCACCGGTTGGAGCATTGTTCCGCGGCTACATGAATGTGCCCGCCCACTGGGGTGTATTTGTGGGCATTGCTGATCAGATTGACCAGCACCTGTTCGAAGCGGGTGCGGTCGGCCCAGGCGGGCGGCAGTGTGGCGGGCACGTCGAGGGTCAGTTCTTGTTTTTTCTCTTCAATCTGCCGCCTGGTAGAACGCACCACACTATCCACCACCTCGGCCACAGAGATCGCTTTGAAATCCAGACGCAGCCGCCCCACTTCGATTTTCGAGAGATCGTTCAGGTCCGACACCAGCGTATTCATGCGTTCGATGTTGGCCCGAATGGTGTTGAGGAAGTTGGTCTGGGCTTCGTTCACCGGTCCTACGGCACCGGCGGCGAGCAACTCGGTATATCCTTTGACCGAGGTCATCGGGTTCTTAAGTTCGTGAGCCACGAACGAGACAAACTCGCTCTTGGCCAGGTTGGCACTCTGCACGGCATGGTAGAGTTGAGCATTGAAAATGGCAATAGAAGCGTGGTCGCTCAAACGCGCCAGGAAGCCCAGGGTTTCTTCGCTCAGCGGCCCGGCGGCATCGCTTTCCAGCAGCAACAGCCCGATGGCAGCGCCTTCGCGCCGGATCGGGATGATCACCTGACTGGTGGCCAGCTTCAACAGGCGCCCTGGATCATCCGATGACCCATCCAGGCGGCGGTAAAACGGGGCCGCCTCTTGAAGCACCTCTTCCAGCTGGAACGCCTTCACCGGCAACAGGCCATTGGGGTAGGCTTCCAGCTCATCGGAATATCCCTGAGAGGCCATCACCTTCAAATGTTCATCCTGAACAATGCCGATCAATCCGGCCTGAGCGCGCGACTGGCGCATGGCCCATTCGAGGGTGATGCGCATGGCGCGCGAGGTGTCGAGGCTGGTATTGAGCTCCCGATCGATGCGCTGCATTACCGAAAGCTCTTCCACCCGGGCCGCCAGTGCCTGGTCGGTAAGGGTGTACAGACGGGCGTTCTCAATGGCCACCGCCGATTGAGCCGCAAAGGCCGAAAGCAGGTCTTCGTCATCCTGGGTGAACGGTGATCCGTCGCGTTTGTTGATCACCTCAATCACCCCGATAACCCGGTCTTTAACAATCAGCGGAATGACCAGGAGCGCACGGGTGATAAACCCGGTGGTCTGGTCTGTTTTGGAATACCATTCGGCTGAGCGCGAGACATCATTGACGATGATCGGCTGGCGTGTTTTCACCGCTTTCCCCACCACCCCGCTCCCCGGCGGCAGGCGGCGGTTGAGCAGATCATTGGCCACCGGGCTTACCACCACCCGGAACACCAGTTCTTCGGTCACTTCATCCACCAGGAGCAAACTACCTGCCTCGCAGGTGAGGATATCCACCGCGCTCTGCAGGATATTCATCAGCAATGGTTCCAGGTCCAGCGTTGAGGTTAGCTGGCGGGTCATCTCGTTGAGCGTGGTCAGTTGCAATGCGCGCCGTTCGGTTTCCTGAAGGAGGCGCGCTTTGACAATCGCCCCTGCCACCTGGTCGGCGATGGCCTGGGCCAGGTTTTGCTGGTCAGCCGTATAGGTGATGCGCGGGTCTTCGCTCCCCATACTGAGCGCGCCAATCGTCTCGGCCCCGGCGTTGAGCGGCACGGCCATCCAGGCGTATATCCCGCTCTGCGGTGCGACCACTCCCAGGCGCTGGCATTCACGGCTGAAGTCCTCGGTGCGCAGCGGGCGCCCCTGGCGGATCACTTCCACTTCCAGCGCCTGCCCCGGCGGAATGGGGCGGTTTTCATGCTCGCTTAAACGCTCGTCCTTCTCCAGGTAAAATGCATACCGGTAAATGTCCTGAACCCGGTCATAAAGCATGATGGAAAAGCGATCCGAGGGGATAATTTGCGTGGATTGAGCATAGATCAGCTCAAGAAGGTCATCCATCGAGAGGGTGATGTTCACCCCCTGTGCCACCCGTGCCAGCACATTGAGCTGGTGCACGCGATTCTGCATATTCGTCAGCACCTGCGCCCGTTCAATGGCCAGCGCGGCCTGGTCGCAAAGGGTTTCCAGAAAATTCAAATCGCGTGAGGTGTAGGGTTCGCCCGAAAAGCGCTCTCCAAGCGTCACCCACCCGTTGAGCCGTTCGCGCCCCGGCAGAGGGACAAAGTACTTTGTGCCAAGGAGGGTCAGGCGTGCCCGATCTGCCTGGAAGGATGGTGGGAGGCTTTCGGGGCTGGTCAGGATGAGGATTGAGTCCTCGTGAGCCAGTGCCTGGATCAACGGACTGGAGCTATTGAAACGCACATCGCTGGTAGGGGCGCCCGTCTCATCCGCGGCGGCCACGTACGTATCTGAAAGAGAGTCCAGCAGAAAGAGGTGAATCCGCCCTGGCGCAAGTGTTTCCTGGATTGTAAGCCGCAGGGTGGCGAGGATTTCTTCCAGGTCAACGACATGCGTTAACGCGTTGCTGAAGGCTGCCACCCGTTCCTGATGTGCCTGATCGCTGCGGAAGAACGCCGCGTCTATCCTGCGCTGAAGGACAGTACGCAGGGGCTGCATGGCCAGAGCAAAGAGGAAGAAAATGACCCCGGTTAACACCGGGTTGGATTGCGAAACCAGCCGCCCTGCCAGCAGCGAAAGCCCCGCTACCAGCAGGGCATAACCCGCTACTGTGAGGATGGTGAGCGCCCCGTAGAGAAGCGCACGGCTGAGGATGAAATCGGTCTGCTGGAGGCGAAAACGCTGAAGCAGGTATCCTGCCAGCGCCGGGAAGATGGCCAGGGGTAAAAGGATCTCCGGTGGGGGCATCTCTACCGGGCGGCCGGCCGCCAGGTGAACCCCCAGCCAGATCATCCACGGGCCGTAAGAAATCGCCCCGCTGAAAACAGCCAGGCGTGCCTGGTCTCGTTCAGTAGCCATGGCAGTGCGCATCTGCCGAAAGGCCATCCACGCCAGGCAGAAAAGGATCATCAGGCAGAACAGGCAGGCCTGCCACCCCGGCACAGCGCGGGCCACTTCGGGCGCGAAGATACCGCCCAGGCTCAGCCAGGCCGTCAGGGTCAAGATCAACCCCGGGGCAAACCCGGCCAGTAACAGGCCGCGGCGCCGGCGCAGAAAGGCTTCTTCACGCGGGAAATGGAGAGCCAGACCAAAGACTGCGCCGGAGGCCACCCCCAGCGCCAGTACCCACAGCCCCGTAAACACTCCGGCGCCGAATAGGTCTCCCAGACCGGCCAGCACCATGGCCAGAGAAGCCGAGAAGAGGGTTAACATCTGGCCTGTCAGGCGAGTCCGGCGCACGCTGAACGTCCAGATCGCGCTCATCAGGTACACCAGCCCGGACAGAAGCGCCGCCCAAGGCAGGGGCACCGCCCATGGGAAGGCTAGCACCGGCTGGGCCACGAAAACCGCCAGCGTCACCGCCAGGTAAACGAGCAGGAGCATTTGCGGCAGCCAGCTTCCTATCGGCTGACGACGCACAGACAACCCACTCACGGCGGCCCCCGAAGACTCCATGCTGTTATTATAGTACGGTGACCCTCAAAAAAAA
>AMZC01000745.1_pt1 | contig 16414 bp, 22 predicted proteins | sample 948551 | NCBI WGS metagenome assembly AMZC01 (sample SAMN01120625, study PRJNA171369) | bioreactor sludge metagenome | biome: sludge; isolation source: anaerobic thermophilic cellulolytic sludge from lab reactor | place: China: Hong Kong, Shek Wu Hui wastewater treatment plant | collected... | reverse complement strand
CGCCGTCGATTTGTAGCGGTCCAATATCAATCTTGTCGAGCTTGGCATAGCCTCTCGGAATCGAGATTCCACCCAGGCTGAAAGAGTCAGAATTGATCGCGTCTACGTAGCTAAGCAGCCACGTTGGAACGCTGGCTCGATTGCGTCGATAGGTCACCTGCCAGCGCGAACGCTGAACCTTCGGCGGAGGATCGAAATAATCTCCAGCGGAATTGAGGACTGGCTTGCCGAGAATGTCTCTCGTGAAGTCCTCTTCGTAGGATACTGACGACCACGTGATCGACGGTGGCCGCTGAAGCGGGTTCTCGTTCCAATTCGGATCGACAGAAACATTTTCGTACCCGACAGTCAGTTCCCACGCCGTCAGGTCGCCACGGAGCGGCTTGCATTGCTTACGCACCGCGTAGAGCCACGCGAATCGCGGATGGACCGAACCCAGCGCCGGCCCAGACGCAAGCACAGAATACTCTGTCAGCGCCGAATTTGACTCAACGACAAAAGACCTCTCTGCGCTGGCTGATATCTTGCCTTCAGGCAGCTGCAGATTGGCGCTCGCGGTGTGAGTCAGTTTCTCCGTGACCGTCATATCTCAATGGCTTCCTCTTGGTTCGATCGCTTGACCTCCTCAATCAATTTCTCAAGCTGCGAGACCATGCGCGTCGTGTTTTCTGCGGTCTTCTTCTCCGGTCTCTGTCCTGCCTCCTGATAGGTACTGATCGCCGAGAGAATCGCCGAGAATGCGCCGGTTCCGCGCGTCACGGCTTCTGCGTAGCGCTTGCCAGTTGGCTCGACCTCTTCCGGCGGCATGAGTGTCTCTTTCTGCTTTTCGAGAAATCGCATGTAATCCTGCGCAGAGAGAAGGCCGCGCTGGAATAAGTCCTGTGCTTTTTCGATTTCCTTTCGCGCTTTCTCCTCTGGTGTCGCGACGCTTTCCGCGATCCGCGCAGCTTCACGCTGGGCCTCATTAAATTCTTCTTGCGCTTTTTTCATATCCTCCTCGGCTTTTTTTGCGGCCTCAATCTTTTCAAGCATAGCCCGAGCCGCTGCGATCTCTTCTTCCGTCGCACCGAGTTTCTGCAGTTCGCGGAGCTTCTTTTCGATTTCGGACATGCCGATGGTTTCGAGTTGATCTTGAATCCCGTCAAGAATTTTACTGATGGTGCCCTCATTTTCACGAAAGCCGTCGCCGAGATTTTTCCCGACGTTTGCCGCTGGCGGTTGAAGATTGCGCATCTTTTGTTGAACTTTTTCAAATTCTGCCAAAAAATCCTCGCCCCACAAATTCGATTTGGTTGCGAAGCCCCATGCTCCACGTCGATATGCTGCATATTGCTCCTGCATTTGTTCAAGGATTGGACGTGCGCCAGGTATGAGTCCGAGCACTCCAACGCCCGGCGCGATCGGAGCCATCGTTTGGGCCTTTAAAGATAATTCGATGATGCCATATAGGGCAGCCATCAATCCAGCAATTGCTCTGGCCAAGATATCCGCTGCATCGGCCACGAGTGCGAGCGCATTGATGAATGTGTCAGCATAGGCAGGTGTATTGGCCATTGTGTTGTTGACTTCTTGCAGTTGTGGCACAAGCATATTGGCGATCGCCATGGCTACTTGCGCAAGCGGATCGCCGAGAAGCTCTAAGAGATCGCCCCAGGCATTTTGTGCTTGAATGGTTGGGTCCACCATTGCTTCCGCTGTGCCGCCGATCTTCTGCTGGACCACGTCGAGGATCAGGGCCTGGGCTCCAGCAGTGTTGCCCGTCTGAATCATGGCGTCCAGCATCTTTTTTTGTTCTGCCGTGAAGATGATCCCGGCGCCCGCCAATTTGCCGAGCGCTTCCTGCGGCGAACCTAAAGATTTTCCGAGCAGCTCCGCGGCGCCTCGCAAATCTCGTCCTGTGGCTGCCGCCAAGTCCAATGCTAATTGCGTGGCTCGCTTGAGGTTATCACCCACTAGGCCGAATCGCATCAGCTGGGCCATCATCGGCATGATGGCTTCGTCGCCATAGTTCGACGCCTTCTGTAGTTCACCGGCGAACGCTGCCAATTCACGACTCAATGTTCCAATGGCGTGGCCGCTTCGAACGCATTCGACTTCCAATTGGCGCATGGCCGCCGCCTGCACTCTGGCCTTCTCGATCGCGTCGCGAATATAGCCAGAAAGGCGTCCGACGGCGCTGCTGACGATGCCGTAGGCTGTCTTGGCGAGCGTCAAACCCGTAAGCACCGCGGTGTAACGACGAGTCTGATCGACGATATCCTTTGTCTCACGCTGAATCTTCGTGAGGCCGTCGATCGCGTCTTTGACGTTCGCGATTACGTTTATGGCTACATCCGCCATGCGATTTCCTCAGCATGCTCTTTCATGAATCGCGCCCACGCTTCGAGCTGATCAGGTTCCATAGTCTCAAGCATTAAGTTCGGATTGGCATATCCAAGGTAAAAGGCCAAGCGGTAAACGAATCGCTCGACCTCTGGGTCTAGCCTTTTTTTTCGACACTCATTCCGTTCATATCCTGCACGACGCCAAAGAGTTTCTGAATCACCGTAGCGTCGAGCTGCGAGACCAAGACGACGCCCTCTTCGTTCGCCATGCTTGGTTCGTTGTTCTCATCAACGAGACTGTAGGCAACAAAGCGCGCCATGAAATCTGGCTGCATTTGGCCATCGATCGTGCTTGCCGCAGCGCACTCGTACCATTCGCGAGCATTGAGACTGCGAAGGCGAAACCTGTAGGTCTCGCCGTCTCGCTCAATCTCAACGTCGCGATATCGTCTTGACCGCAATCGTTCGATTGCCTCGCGTAACTGAGTCATACCAATCTTCCAGTTTCTTTCTCGCTCTTGCTGCTTTCACCGGGTCAACCTGCCATTCGAAGTTCAGCGGCACCGCATATCCGAGATCGACAAGCCACCACGCGGTGAGAGATTCGATCTCGTCGCCGACGCGAAGGCTTTGGCCCGGCACTTCGCGAATAATGCGAACGCGGTACTTCATGATCCTGACGGCCCCTGGACCTCAAAGGTGTACTCGCGCTTGAGAATGCCAGTCTTCTCGACGGTGATCTCGCCGGCTGTGCACGCCACGCATTCGTAGCTTTGCGATCCGATCGTCACGGTGAACGTCTCGCCTGGGTCGAGCAGCTCCTCTGCGAGCGCGTCGAGAGCAGAATGCAACGTCGGATCATAGGCCACCCGCAGTTTGATCTGGCCATACGTGATTCGCGTTGGAATTTTCTGCGCGTAATCGGCCGAGTCATCGACGAGTTGCAGCTCCTCGACGTCTTGGCCGATCTGCGGATAGGTGACAGATTCAACGTCCGATACCGTCGTCGTGTCAACCTGAACTGTCGTTCCTTTGCCTTTTACCGCCATGGTCATGCCCCTTTCTTTGCTTCGATCTTGGCTACAGCCTCACGAATGACTCGCGCGATTTCAGCTGTGGCTTCTTCCGTAATTCGAGGACTGAATTGATCCATGAATCCTTTGAAATAAGGTTGTACTCGCCCGCGATTTTTGCCAGCCTTTGTCTGACGGTCAGTCGTACCCAAGACAAACCAGTGGACGTTGGCCTTGCCGATTCCAACGCCTGGTCGCGTCCTCTTCTTCGTTGCGCCGCGGCGTGTGGCTTTGCCGACTCCAAAGCCGATTTTTGCATGCTGCAATGTGCCGCGCTTGACCTTCAGCGAGTAGCCGATTCCAGTGGCTACGCGGCTCCTCACACGCGGTGGCGCTGACCACGACTTAGCGCCGGCTTTAAGCTCGTTCCGAAACTTGCGCAGCACCGGCCGCAGCGCTGCGGCGAGCTTGCGGCCGCTGAGAAGCTGACTCAACTCGCCTAACTTCTGTCGCAATTGATTGGCGTCAACCTCGATTTCTAGCATTTCAAGACCGTGAAAGTGATCGTCACGAAGTATGTCGGCTCAGACGATTCGCTATCGACCAGCAGCGCGCCTCGAGTCTCCGACTCGACGAAGAAACTCCACGCCGCGCTTCCATCATCGAGGTCTTCCATGTCAAGCGCACGCAACTCATCCGCAAGTTCGTCGGCCTCAGCGCGAGTTTCCGAGTAAACTGTCACACTGACCGTATATCTGTCAGCAAAGATTCCGTCTAACCCAGCATCAGGCACATTGGCGCCGACGGTCATGACGATCGCTGGTAGGTCGTCACCGGCCGCAAGCTGGTCAGGCCTGACCCGGTCACCGACCGTGCTGCAGACGTCCATGACTGCGGTTCTGACTGCCTCATAGATCGTCACGTGCCGCTCCTTCAATCTCGATCACAAGCTGGCCAGGTACGATCGTGTCTATTTCAATTCGCGTTCCGTCGCGCAACTGCGCCACGCAATCCGTCGTGATTTGCGACGTCACTGCAGTCCGCCAGACCCGCAACGTGTATCGCGTTCCAGAAGTGACGACGTCGCCAATGACGGTCTCGCGTGCGGCGCTCGCCTCAACTGAAGCGAGACAATCGCAAATCAATTCGTCGCGAGACGTCGGCTGACCGTCACTCGCGGTTTCCTTCACTTTGCGGTAAAAGGCGACGCGATTTGTCAGCGCGTCACCCAAGCGCGTCACCGAAGACATCGCAAATAGGCCTCATCAGTAATGCCACACACTTCTGGCTGAATATCCGTAGAACGCGACTGCCAGCGCGCCGCGCACGTCCTGAGCAGCAGTTGCTTGACGTGCTCTGGCAGCGTCGCGTGGCCACCATAGTAGCTCACGCGGAGTGCGGAGCCGCTCGCCACAACTGGCTGCAGCAACAACAGTTCTGCAGGTATCCGCTGCCGCAATAAGTAACTCGTGGTTTCGAGGATCGTCTCATTGCCAGTGATCTCGTCGATCACGCTAACTTGGAATGCGTGATCGTCGTCCACCACGACCGGCGAATACGGCAAAAGCAGTCGCGATGGTATCGGCCAATACACGGTCACTCGCACTTGCGACACGCCAATGCCAATGCCGAGCGCGCGCTCGACGTCAAAAATCGCGCCGGCGAGAATCACGTCAGCGAGTGGTTCTGGCTCGCCGCTTGGCAGGCCGAGGAACATCGCCACTTCGCCGCTCGTGATCGGCCTCGTTTCCGGTGCCTGCAGAATCTCGATCATGAACAATCTCGCAAATACCTTGTGCTGCGAGGCGCTGCGCGAGGCGATCACTCACCGTGAGCGTTCGGCCTCGCGTCAGCGCCGCACCACAGTCAAGGACACACGACTTGATAACTTTCACTCGCACGATCATGTGCTGGTACCCATGGTCAGGCAGCCAATGGCCCTCGTTGTACTGGCCGCCACAAGTTTGGCGTCGAAGTAGTAGAACGCCAAGAATCCGACGGCGTCGAATTCAGCAAACCGCTCCTGAAGCGCCAGCAATCGCAGCTGATTGACCTCGCGGATGACGTATCGCTTGAAGTCACCGAAGATCGCCACCTTCGCGCTTGCTGACAAGCTCGAAGGCATAGAAGCGTTCTCAACGACAGGATAGCCGAGCAGACGTCCAGGCGACTGACCCGTCAAATCAGGATAGAACAGCGGTCGTCCGTAGTCATCTTCAATCTTCTGGATCGCAGCTAAGATCGACGGGTGCATCATCCAGACTGCATTGGCGCGATATGCCTGGTCGATCGCGTAGATGACGTCCAGGAGTTCGTCCCATGCGAGCACGTTGGATTTGGCCGCCGTCTTGGCTGTCGGCACGCCACCACTGGAAGCCAGCAAGCCAGTCGGCTGGCCGGAACCGGTTCCAGTCGTCTCATAGCCGTTGGCAGCGCGGCCAATTCTCTGAGCAATCAAATCGGCCAAAATCTGCTCAAGATCGACGGCGCTATCACGCAACAACGTCGTGCCGATCACGATCGGCTTCGACTGCAGCGTGTAGCAATCAAGCGTCACAGACGAAATCGTCGGATCAACCGACGCCGTCATATCGACAGAGCTGCTCAGCAAGGCCGCCGTATTCGACGTGTCATCCACAATCGGCATTGTGAGTTTGTCCATGGTGTCGGTCGTCAGCACGGTGGCCACCCGCCGCACCGCGTCATAGTTCGACAGCATTTCGACGGTGGCTTGGCCGATCCGCGTTTGAATGACGTCGCCACTCTCGTCGGCGCGGAAGAGACCGCCGGTCAAGTTGAGCGGCACAGTAATGTCGTTTTTGCCACGCCAACCGAGATCGTCGAGCAATCGCTTTTCGTCGGCTGTGGCGTAGCCATAGACGTCACGGGCCCAGGCCCGCACAGGAGACGTCAGAGGTTTCGCCTCTTCGTCGAGAGGCCTGACAGCCGTCGGCTTCGCGGCTAACTGATACGACCGCTTCTCCAGCTCGGCGTAGGCCTTTTCGACAAGGCTGTCAACGATTTCGTCTGTGATTGAATTGAGGGTTTCTGTTGTCATTCTTCTGCCCCTTTCTGACAAGCTTTTCATGTAGCGATCGCAGAATCTGCTCGCGCATGGCCTCTCTGCCCCGTGCAGAGTCTTCTGCTTCTTCCGGCATATGCGCTCGCAAATGAGCTTCTACTCTCGCTGCATCTTCTTCGCTGATTCCTTCTGTCTGGCTGAGACGCGCCAATGCATTGCGCACGGCTGCCAAGCTGGCCTTCGGCGTCCTGGTGTCTGAAGGCGGAAAGTGGTGTGGCAGCTTCAAATCGCCGAAGCTGTCGAGGCTCACGGCGAAGCCAAAGTAGCTGGCTATCTCACGTCTCTCGTCCTCTTCGAGTTCGTCCCAGCCTTTCTCGGTGAAATCTTCCAGCGTTGGCTTCTGCCATTCGCCTTCGACGCCTTCGCCTTCGCCACCTGGAGGATCGCTTGGAATGAAGGCGAGAGGCTTGAATCGCGTCTTGTTAGTCGGCGCTACTGCGGGTTGTTCTTCTTTTTCGTCGTGGCCTTCTGGTTCCAGAATCACGTCGGCCAGACGGAATTGCTGCGCGTCGTCGGCGCTCAGCCAGCTCCCGTCAACTTCGCCAACAAGAAGCTGCATGGCTTCGTCTGGAGTCATGCGGCCCTTGCTCGCGACGATCTGCGCAATGTCGCGGTCCATTTTCGCCAGCGACTCGGCGACGTCCCGAAGCGTGCGCGAGTTGCCAATGACGGCTGCATAAGGCAGGTGGAGGAAGAGCGTACTTCCGCGAAGCATCTGCATGGGCTTCCCAGCCAAGGCGATAATTCCAGCGGCGCTGGCTGCTATGCCGTCGATTCGCGTCACGACGTTGCCGTGTTCGCGAAGCGCGTTGTAGATCGCTAGACCATCGTAGGCTAAGCCGCCATAGCTGTTGATCCTGACCCACAAACGCGAGTTCTTTGGCCTACCAGCGATCCATTTGACGATCGCCTCTGTCGTCTCAGGCTCGCCAACGTCGTGATAGAGCCACAGCGTATCGTCTTCAATCTGCGCCTGGAGTTTCGGCGGTGACTGCTTGATTGCCTGTAAAACCTGTTCCCGATCGTATCCAATTGGCTGGAGTATAGTACGCATCTCCACCACTCCTTCTGTTGAGGTTCTCTCGCTCGCGGACTTCATTCGGCGAGAGAACACCGATTTCGACCAGCTTTGCGTAGGCCGCGACGCGCTCTGATATCTGCGTTCGCACGATCGCGTTGCGGTTATGCTCGAAGTAATACCTTTTCTTCTTCAGCGCCTTGCTGAGGAGCTTCGCAGTCGCCTCCGTCTCCCACGCCACCAGCCACGGATCAAGCGTCGTCTGCAGATAATCAGCATTCTCAGCTTCAATGCTTGCGTAGCTGGTTCTCGTTGGATCGCCGAGCTTATGCGGCGGCAAGCCGAAGACGTTGGCAATGGCGCGAAGGCCAGCGTCTCGCGATTCAACCAACTGCGATTTCTGTGGTTCAGCCACTGACGGCTGGAACTCAAGGCCTCCAGATAGGATTGCAATATCATGAGCATTGCTTGCTGAGCTGTGACGGCGACGGAACTCGTCGCGAAGCCTTGCGACTTCGTCGGCGCTGAGCGCTCGCGGCGACTTTATGAAGCCACTCAGCGCATAGCCTTTTTGGAAGAAGGCAGCTGCGAATCGCTGAACGCCAAGTTCAAGGCGAATGGCTTCTGCGAGCAGTCTGAGCGGAGAATCGCCAAAGACGCCGTCCCACGTCAGACCTGCGATATGCAAAATGTCGTCGTCTGAGATTGTCGTATCCTGACCAGTTGGCAATCGCGTCTTCCAGGCAAGACGGCCTTCGTCCACCGGTTGCGTGCGCAGCGGATCGAGAACTGTCAACGCCACAGGATCGCCAATCCCATTGCGTTGTATCCAGGCAAAGCCATTGCCAGTCAGGAGCGCGTGCGCCGTCAACGTTCGCCTGAGCGTATAACCCGTCATTCCGGGCGCTGCCTGCTCGCGAAGGACGATGGCAGATGGCCAATCGTTTTCGGCTGTCCGGCCGCCGTCTTCGTCACGCCGATAGAGGCTGATCGGCACCTTGGCCACGTCGGCGCTGATCACGTTCACGGCGCGCCAAACAGCAGGGTGGCTGAGCGCCTCCTGGATTGTGACTTGTCCGCCCGTCAACACCCATTCGGCAATCGAGGCCCCGGCCCGCTCCCACGTGGAACTCGGCGCCCACATGCTCTTGATCCATGTGACGAATTCTTTCAGAGCCATTGGATGCCGATTGCCTCTGCTGTTTGCTGAAGCTGCGCATTGCCTGCAGCGAGTACCAACGCCACGACCAGGTCGATGGGTCCTTCGCTCTTTCGCTTGCTCAGACGACGCAATCCGTACTGATTCGTCTCCACAACGGTGTTAGCCAAGCAATACTCCATGACTTCGCTGCGAGCATGCTTGATCTTGCGGTCGTAAATTAGCTTCTCTGTTTCGCGAAGCGGCGCGTCCATTGCCTTGGCGATCATTGGGTGAGCCACGAGAAGTGACTCCGGAACGCCGTCACTGACGAGCCTTTGAACCAAGCCGGTAGCCAACGCGCGGTCGTAATAAATCGCCGTGACCTTGTACTGCTTGACCATGTCGGCAAGTTGCTTGCGAATCATGGCTTCGTCAATGCTGTCGCCGGGTGTGACGATCAGCTCATTAGCAGCCACGAACTTCGAGTAAAGTCTCGCGCGTGGACCACGGTTGGCGGCGTAATCGCTGGTGAAAGCCCAATGCTTGCACCAGTAGTTGTCGCCGTCAGGAAAGATCGCGACGATTGCCGACAGGTCGCGCGTCGAACCGAGGTCAACGCCGACAAGGCAAGGCTTGCCAGTGAAGTCTGGCTCGCCTTCGGATTCGGAGTCGCGCCAAATCTCGATTGGAATCCACTGGCCAGACCCGAGAATTTGCTGATTCAGGTGATACCGCCTGAACGCTGCTTCCCCGCTCGGCGTTCTCGCCTGAGCCAAAGCGGTGGCCAGATCGTCTGGCATGATCGTCACGCCAAGCGAAGGATTGGCCGCTGGCCAGACGGCCGGATCGTGAAAGTCCGCGTCGTCCGGAACATAACAATCGAAGCCGAAGAATGCGTCGAGGTCTTCGCTGCCTTCAGCGACAAGCTGCGCTGTCGTTCGCATTTCGTCGAACAGACGGGATTCGTCTTCGCCTGCTGTGGAAATCGCGACGAGAAGCGGGTTATCGCGAGCCACCATTGACGTCGCGACCGCGTCCCAAAGTCTCCGATCTTTGTGCGCGTGTAGCTCGTCAACGATCGCGCAACTTAGTGAATAACCCCAGAGTCTTGCCGAGTCGGCGCCGGCGGCCCAGAATCGACCGCGATTGCCTGGACAGCGAAGCTCACTTCGATAGACGTAGCCAAGACCACGAAGTTTGGCGCTCTGCTCCGTCATCATCGCCGCTTCGGTGAAGACGATTCTGGCCTGATCGCGCGACGTGGCGACGCAAATGACCTGCGGTCCTGCTTCGCCGTCTGCGAATAAGGCTTTGAGCGCCAGACCTGACGTGAGCGTCGATTTGCCGTTTTTGCGCGCGACGCTGATAAACGCCCGGCGCGTGACGCGACGCTTCTCCTGCCACCAGCCAAAGAGATTAGCCACGACGAAAAGCTGCCACGGAGCAAGCTCGAACGTATGGCCAGCATGTCGCCCGCGCACGTGTTGCAGGTAGCGAAAGAACGTCAGCGCGCGCTCGACCTCAGATCGGCGAAACTCATAACGATCTGTTTCAAGCCACCGAATGAATCGCCTAGCGGCGCCGGCGACTTGAGGACTGACCACGAGATCGCCGCTCGCTGCTCGATCTGCCCACCTTGCGAGCTCCGATTGCCACTTCGGGGTCGATCGCTTCTGGTATGTCCTCCGTGTCTGCCCCATATCTCTCTTCAAACTCTCTCAGCATCCGTTCCGCGTCCTGCAGCGCCTTCAATGCCGGGTTTGCCCTCAGAACTGTTCCACCGGCTCGCTGGATCTCAACGACGACCCCCTTTTCGTCCAGCAGCTGCTTGGCTCTTCGCCACAGGTCCTGCCAGTATTCCCTTCTTTCTGTGTGTTCGAGCATGACACTTGCTACACAATGTTCGAAGGTTGTCTCTCCGCAATCGACCTTCAGGCCACTCTCTCACCGGCACAATGTGGTGAACGACGTCGCCTTTGGCGCCACACATTGCACACCACGGGTGATCCTTCATCCATCGCTGCTGGAGCGCGACCCAGTCCCAATCGTAGCCGCGTTCCATGGCGCTCGGCCTTGAACCGCGTCGGCGTTTCGGCTTCTTCGCCTTCGGCTTGCTCATTGGACAGCAGCCGACTCGGTGGATCGTACCGCAGCGTGTACACTTAACCTGCTCCTGCATCGTATTTCTCAGCCAAGCATGGCCGTCGCAAGAGTTCGTCTCGCAGCTTTCCGATCGCAGACTCGACGCGCGCCGTCGAGGTATGCATTTTCTCAATGGTGGCCGTATTTTTTTCGATCACTTGGTTCGTTTCGCGTAGGACGCCAAGGACCTGCTTCGTTAGCCACACGATCACGCCGACGAGGACGAAGCAGAGTCCCGCGAAACCGGCTTGTATGTATGGCGTAAATAACTCCGTCATTCTGCCCCTTCCGGATCAACGACGACGCGCACGGCCCAAGCGTCGGTGAATGGCGAATGTTTGAAGTAGCTTTCTGGGACGATTGCCATGCCGTTCACGCCCCAGTCCTTGCCCCAGGAGTTGACTACGGCCACGCCCCATGTCTTTCGCGATTCGTGGCAGGCCAAGCCGATGCCACACATGGCATGGCCACCGCCACCGCCGGTGTAGTCAGCCAGCCAGCCGTCGCTTTGAACGCGAAAATTACGCCCCACAAATACGCCAAGACAGACTGGAAACCCGCAGAGAATCGCACTCGCAACATGATCGAAACTCGGACAATCCCAAGCCTCAAGCACGCGAAACCGTGGCGCGTCTTTCTTCCAATCAGCTGGCCAACGCGATTGACGCCACGTGTACATGTCGATGATCGACGCGCGACAGACGCCAATGACCTCCAAGGCCTTGATCGCGTCGCCAAGGACCGCGCCGGTATCGCTACCACCGTTGATGCGACCATAGAGATTGCCAGCAGAAAGACGAACGTACGGCGCGCCGGCAATCGCTCGCGCCACGTGGACCGCCTGAACGCTCGCGAATGCGCAGCATGCGTTCTGACCGTCCTGATCGAGAACCTCAGGGACGCAATGACCGAAGTCGATCGGCTTCCATTCGTCGCGCGGCCAGAGACGAGTCTTGCCGCGTTCGCCGAAGACGGGATAGACCTCGCCTCGGCCAGACTTTCTCGGAAGCCGCCCGAGGCGATAGGTCTTTCCGTCCTGCCCCGCCAGAACGAACTCAGAATCGTAGGTCATTGCCCCGCCTACCTTCTGCGAATAAGCCACCGCCCGGTAGTCGGACAGGAGCCTGACGCGCATGATCCGCTCGACTGCGGTTGCGCCGGTTTCGACTGCGATTGCGGTGGCGAAGAACCCGCTGGTTCTTTTCTCTGCTCAACGACAGCCACGCCTAATCGGCGCAGCAGCGATTCAAAGTCTTCGCGTGTGTTCACTCTCGCTTCGATTATGGTCTTTCCGTTGGCGTCAAGACCAAACACCACGGGCAAACCTTTTGACTTCGCGGCGTCAATCAGCGGCGCGAGATCGCTCGGCTTCTCGCCTTTCTCGTCTTTTACGTCAACGTCAACAACTCTGAATGAAATCCGTCTCTGGCTGATCGCCTCGCGAATGGATTTGTCAATAAGCGCCGCAGCCTGCGATGGCTGCCGTGCCTCGCTCTCCTCGATCCAGATAAGCGATGAGAGCGTCGCAGGCTGTGGCGTCGGTCCAGGAGGAGGCTGAGGACCTGGAGGTTGCGGCGGCGAATTCCGCACCAGAGTCACGAACGAGAGGTCAGGCTGATTGTTGACAACTTCAATCAGCAGGAGGGTCGAATCGTCAACGAGAACAGCGCGACCAGTTGAACCTGTTCGCGCTGGATAATCGAACGGAGTGCGCAGCGCGATGTCAGCCGCGAATGCTGGCTGCACGAACAACAGCAGCCACACGACAGATCGGAGAATCATTTTTCAGACTCCGCTTTCTCGCAGACGACGCGCGTAAGCAACGGCAAGAGGATCGCGAGCACGTCAATAATCTCGCGAGCGATTTTGAAGGCGTCAATCGGTCCGATCTTGCCGTCTTCAAGCGAGTCCTCGATTGCCTTGCGAACGTCCGTAATTTCCTTGATGAGATCCATTGCCCTGCCCCTTCGATTAATTGCCCAGCTTCCACCGTTATTGTAGCCTCGCGCGCAACTGTGTCAATAGGTTGTAGGACAAGTGACGCTGACCACAACCTATTGTATCCGAGTCCGCAATGGGTCCCCCGGACGGCACCATTCGCGCGAAATCGAGCATGGTTGGGGACGCGGTTAATAGAGGAGATTTTCTACCCCCCTCGGGGGGGTGTAGCATTTTGCTACAGTCGGCGTAGAAACTGATCAATTTTGCTACACCCGATCGCAGGGTTAGGCATTCCGCCAACGCCAATAGACAAAATTATCCAGCGAACCCAGGTGCGCGAACTGCGGATCAAAGAGCGTGCACAAGCGCACGCTACGATACGATCCTTGGAGTTCTGCTACTTTGTCGTAATGACTTAGATAAGGAAGTTCGTTGGCGACGACGTAGGCCCAAACGTCCATCCAGGACCATGTCGCCAATGGCCACGATTCGTCCATAACAATGGTCTCATGTCTCTTGATCCGCCGCTTGCGGTTGCAACTCTCTTCGGCACGTAAGCCAACGAATGCGCGCCGATAACCACGACCCTTCAGTCGCGGAACGACGCGGCCAATAAATTCCGGCGCGAACACCGCCCAATCCGGACGACCAGCTTCGTATTGTTCCGACGTGTAGATTTCCAAATTGACCGCACCCATTGCGATTGCATTTTGGACAATTTCATTCTCGATCTCACGCGGCATGAAGCCCGGACCATAATCCCAGTGGACGACCAGAATCTTCGGCGCTTGCTGCAAGACAAGGTGGAGCAGCACCATCGAGTCCTTGCCGCCGGAATAGGAGACGTAACACCGCGCCTTCAACGCTTTGGCTATCTCGACACGCGACTGCTCCACCTTGGCGACATGCTCAGGCAGCCGCGCGTAAGCCATGAATGTCTCGCGCCATTCGTCCTTCATTTCAGCTTGACCTTCGCTCCTGGAGGAACGCACATGGCTACGTTCTGCGCCGCCCAAAATGGCGGCTTCCAAGCCAGCGGATAGGCGCACTCGTATTCGCGCGCAGCCTCCACAGGAATCGGCCGCATAGCCACGCCGTCGCGCGTGATCGACCAGTCGTGATCGATCTGCTCGATCCGCATTTGTTTGATTAGCCCCCAGCCCATGCGAATGTTGTCGCCAAGGTGGGTCAAATCAGCGAAGAGTTCTTCGAGGAGGTCTTTTCGACCATGCGCGTAGAACGTGACTCGCAGTGACGGATTGTACACCCCGGCCAGTCGCCAGGCGCGAAAGTAGCCCGACGCGATGTCGAGCTTGCCGCGAGACATGAGATCAGGTTCTGGCCGCTTGACGTAATTCACCGCGCGATAATCTTCCTCCTCGAAAACGCCGATACTCGCGCACGGAATTCCGTTCTTGAGCGTGATCGTTCGCTTAAACTGCTTCTCGTCAATCGGCGTCGGCGTCTTGCTGTCGAATTGATTTGGATCGTTGGCGCGATGCCAGATCAAATGGCCGACGATTCCGTCCAAGTGAATCCAGCGGTGATTCAGCATGAGCGGAAACGCGAGATCGAATGTGATCTTCAGCGGCTTCGCCTTCATGCGATCTCCTTGATCAGGTCCTTGATTGCCTCCGCGCTCGCCGTCATATGCTCGACGTATGGCGAATCGTCAGGAACCTCCTGGTATTGCGGGTCGATTTCGCCGAAGCCTGAGGCCGAGCGCGCACCAATGAATGGCTTCTCACGCCACAGCTTGATCGCACGACCAATCGTCGCCACGGCCATGGCGTCTCGGTCGTTGACCTGGAAGTAGTGCCATAAGGTCGTTCCAGCCAGGAGGACCTCAAAGTCCACCTTCATTTGGACGGCCTGATCGTCTTCTTCTCGCTCGCGGACTTCATCGCGGCGCGTGATGAACTCCTGACCGATCAACTCGCGAATCGGCAGGAACTCGCCTTGCAACTCCGGCATGAGAACGCCAACCGTCTCCTGCGCGATCGGCACCGCATGACCGACGATCAGTTGGCCAGCAATAATCTGGTTGCCAATCGAGCAGCCCAGCAGGCGAATCAACGGAATGGTGTCGCGAAGCCGCGTCTTCATGTCGAGATCAATGCGGCCAGTCGATTCACCAAGTTCGAGGACGCCCCCGCTGGCCAGAATGTGCACCGCCTTCTTTGGCAACTCCTGAATGCCGCAGAGTTCGATCATGTCGCGAACGAGTAGACGGCGAATGACCCCGCGAATGGCATTGCCAGAAATGTACGGAATGCGAACACGCCGGCTGTCGCGCACGATCGTCACCGCGCGAAGCATGGGTGTCGATCCTGTCTTTTCGTCACCGCCGTGGTGGAGTGCGCTCAAGACTCTGATTCGTCCTTCGATTCGCTTTGCCACTGCTTTCTCCTTTCTGAGTATGAGACGGTACCAACGTGAATGTGACGCGAGAGAATATAATCCAAGACCTCTTCGCGCTGAGCTTCAAGCTTCTCAATGAGTGGAATGCCCTTTTCCGGAATGCTCTGCAGCCCAAAGTAATTGCAGAGCTTTGAGACGAATTCCGCCACGTCGCGACATGAGCACGCGGCGCGAATTCTATGGTTCCACACGTCAACTGGATTGCGGAGCCGCAGCTTCTTCCAGTTGACGCGACCGGCGATGATTGCCAGCAGCTCGATCACGTCGCCAATAAATGGCAACGGCGAGTTTCCAATCGAGTCGGCCATGGTATTTCTCCTGAACTTGATCCAGAAAATCAGGCGACAATTTCTGATAACTTTTTGCTCCAAACGTGGCTTCCTGGACTTCCGACTTTGGAAGCACGAGCAGCTGCTCGATCATGCTAGCCATTGTCTTCGTCTCGCGCCGTTCCAGGAAGACTGGCTTATCACAAAGATCGGTGTAGACGTAAATGCCGTTCATGTTTGGAGTTGTGACTGCGAACGGCCACGCGAGCCACGTGTGCTTTTGACCGCTGAACGTGAGTTGGACGCCTGTTGGCTCGTCACACTGGTCGATCAGCTTGCGGACCTTGTCCATGCCGTCGGTCTCGGCGTTGATCCAGGTGATTGCGCTGCGCGTCACGATCCAGGAGCGATTCCGAAATGGTTTATGCTCCAGCGCCGAGACGCAACTCACACAGAATCCGTCGCCATTACGAAGCTGGTAGGCGCTGAGAAATGTCTTCGAGTCGCGCTTCATGCCGACCGTATGTCGGCCACAGACGCGACACGTGACGACTGTGCCGCAGCTAATCGGCTCGGCGTGATTGAACAGTAAATCGCTGATCGTCAACGTATGCATTGCAACCTCACTGCGAGTTTTCCTCCTTCTATTGGTGATAGCCTGCTGATCGACAGTCTGCCAATCTGCGAGTCGTCGTCGAAGACGCCTGCATGTTGCAGCGCGTCAAGCAGCGGCTTGAGCAGGTTATCTAGATCGCGCCGGCGTCGATCCGGCGGAAAGGCGGCGATTTCGAGTTCCAGTTCGGCATTGCCAAATGTGACGGCGTGGCCAGACTTGCATGTTAGCTGCCACACTAAGCCGTCCACGGCTTCGCGATAGCGTCGGCCTTCGCGCGAGAGGACCATGCGTCCGTAGACGTTCCGCCAATACCTGTTGGCCGTCGGTGGCCAGGGCAGGTCGAGCGTGATTATCTGCTGACGTTGCGGATCAATCATCGAGAATCCTTTCCACGTCCGTTTTGGCCTCAAGTTCCGCTACCAGCTGCTTAACGTCCCTGTCTTCACG
>AMZC01000825.1_pt1 | contig 16481 bp, 14 predicted proteins | sample 948551 | NCBI WGS metagenome assembly AMZC01 (sample SAMN01120625, study PRJNA171369) | bioreactor sludge metagenome | biome: sludge; isolation source: anaerobic thermophilic cellulolytic sludge from lab reactor | place: China: Hong Kong, Shek Wu Hui wastewater treatment plant | collected... | reverse complement strand
AGGTCAAGGGTTCGAATCCCTTCGGTGGCTTAATCGCTGAAAAGGCTGTCCGGCATTTCACCCGGACAGCCTTTTGGGTTTATTCGAATAGACTCACTTATCTACGTTATCAAACGAGACGAAGTAGAAAGCACCGGTGGTTTCGATGCTGAAGTCGAGTCTTGACTGAGCCCGCAGTGGGAAGGGAATTTCAAAGGTGCCCGCCTGTGACCCAAGACTGTCGGTATCGAAATGAGCCACTATGTATCCCAGGGGATTGGCCGCTCGCGTTCCAGCCATACCAATGCGCACGGTGAAGGTCTTGTTTGCCGGCAGACCGGTAAAGAGGACTTTCACCCACCCGCCTTTCTGAGAATTCACCACTTGCAGGTTAGGGCTGCCGCTTACTGACGGCGTGGTGGGCCCACCGGTGGAGGGGGGTACAGGGGTTGGCGAGACCGTTCCCCCGCCTGAGGTAAGGACTTTGGTGTTATCAAAGGTGGTGTAGCCAAAGTAGGTTCCTCCTTCGACGCGTACGTCAATGAAGGATAGGCTGCGTACATTGGCGTGAACCTCGAACCAGTATTCCTGGGTGCCTCCGCCGCCCGAATCAAAATGAGCGATGACGTAGCCGCCCGCGCCTTTGCTACCGGCTGGGCCCATGCGCACGGTGAATTCGGTGTTGGATGGCATGTTGGCAATCTGGAGTTTGATTAGCCCGCCGGGAATGACCTCAACAACCTTCAGCGGGAGCTGGGTGGCCGCAAAAGCTGGAGTGACCAACCCAAGAATTAAAACCACTGCAAGCATCACGGAGAGGCTTGCTTTTTGAAGCGCCACGTTTTTCATGTACCCTCCTCTTATAGATGGCCAGATGAAAGAGTAGTTAAAGGATCAATTTATTATAGAGAGTACAGGCAGGGGATTGCAATAAAAAATATTTTCTAATTCCTGAGCCGCCGGTGAGCATTCCAGCCGCGGAATTGCGTGTGGATTAGGCAGAAAACGGTAGACATCCTCGCGTGGCGCGCTGATAGGTTACGAATGCGAGTCGTGTTTTATCGCTGACGCCGTCTGATGGAAAATGACTGTCCTGTGGACTTCGGAAATGTAAGGAATGAACGGCGCTTAGTGAAGGTAGCGATCAAACCAGCGCAACATTTGTCTCCATGCTTCAGCGGCGGCCTCGGCATGATAGCGGGGGCTCGTGTCGTTAAAGAAGGCATGGTCGGCGCCTTCAAAAACGATTTTCTCAAAAATTTTGCCATGTCTGCGCATGGCTTCTTCGATTACGGGGATGCCCGCATTGATGCGAGAGTCGTTGCCGCCGTAGATAGCGAGAACAGCCGCCTGAATGCCGGGAACGTCTTCAACCGGGGGATGGGGCCCATAAAAAGGGACAGCCGCACGCAACTCTGAAAACCGCGTGGCCGCCCGCCAGGTGACACCACCGCCAAAACAAAAACCGGTCATGCCCACTCTGTGACGGTCGGCTTCAGGGATGGAGGCGAGAAATTCCCATCCACTGCGAAAATCGTCCACGAACTGGTCCGGGGGGGTATTCCCCAGAATGCCGGGAACCTGATCGGTTTCGAGAGCGGGTGTTCCTCCGGCTCGAGAGAGCAGGTCAACCGCCAGCGCCACATAACCGGCTTTTGCCAGCCGCCGCACAACATCCTGAATGTGAGGGGTGAGGCCGCGGTTCTCGTGGCATACCAGCACAACGGCGTGTGTGCCGGAGCTTCGCGGGCGGGCAAGGTAGCCTTGAATGGAAGCCTGATCGCTGGATTGGAACTCGATTTTCCCGGCCTGTATGGATGGATCGTCGGGTGAGACTGTGCCATGTGGAATGAACGAGGAGGTGGGTTCTGAGCCTGCGCTGGCAGGTGAGGGGGTTTGAGCAGGCAGGGTGCTCCCTGGAGCGGGGGAAGGTGGGAGTGTGTTTTCAGAGGACGGATTTTCCATGGCTTCCGAAGCGGGAGTGCAGGCAGCTAACAGAGCCTGTGCAATGGTTGCACTTCCGGTTACGGAAATGATCATCTGTAACGCCTGCCGCCGGGTCATCCGCCCTTCCTGATATTCTTCGGCAAACTCGGTTGCAAGATAGTGCTGAAAAATATTCATCATAACCCTTTTATCTTTCTTCCTGGACGAAAGTACCATTGCGTAAATCGATCAACGCCTGCTGAATTTCTTCGCGGGTGTTCATCACAAACGGTCCGTAAGGGACGATGGGCTCTTTAAATGGCGCCCCGGCAAAAGCCATAAAGCGGGCGGGTTGATCTCCACCCTCAATGCGCAAGATGTCCCCATCTTCAAAGTGAAGCATTTTGACGGCAGAAATGGTGTTTCCACCGACTCTGACCTCACCCTGAAATAGATAGATCAGCGTGGTATGTCCGCGTGCAACAGGATGCTCAAACAGGCTGCCAGGCTGAAGGGAGATATCCATGTAAAGAGGGTCAGCGGCGATTTCGGTGACTGGCCCGGTTATACCGGCGTACGTCCCGGCTACAACCCGCACACGTATTCCCCCCTGCTCGATGACGGGAATGGTATCGGCGCGTACTTCCTGATAGCGTGGGCGGCTCATTTTCAGCGCAGCGGGCAAGTTGACCCACAACTGGAAGCCATAAATTACCCCACCGGGGCCGCGGCGAGGCATTTCTTCATGAAGAATGCCGCGACCTGAAGTCATCCACTGCACGTCTCCGGGTCCGATGATGCCCATGTTCCCCAGGCTGTCGCGGTGGCGCACATTCCCTTCCAGCATATACGTAACGGTTTCAATGCCTCGATGGGGATGGGTGGGGAAACCTGCAATGGGGCCCTCCCTGGGGTCATTAAAGGCAAAATGATCGAACAGGAGAAAGGGATCATACTCATTAGAAACCCGGGGAGCGATGGAACGAAGCAGGCGTACCCCTGCCCCTTCGATGACCATCTGGGGTTCAATGACGGCGCGAATAGCACGGATTTGTTCCATAGATACCTCGTGAAAACCGTTAAGGAAATTTCATTAATAATATCAGATAATTACTGCCTTTTTGGTGTAATTTGTATATATTAATGGATTACCTGTAATCAGGAAGTTTCCAGCAGAAAGAGACCTCGAACGAGAGCTTTCTGATCCGGGATGCTCTCGTTTACAGGGGCCTCTGAAGACAAGTTATTGGATTTCGAACTGGTATTGAGCCTGGCGGGTGGTAAAGCGTGTTGTTCCGCTGATCACCAGCACGGCGTCGGTGTACTCGTCTCCGAGGGTAAATTCAACGGTACCTTGCTGGCTGGCGTTCAGTTCAAGAGGCATGACCTGAGTCTCATGTCCGAGGAGGATGAGTGAAACCCGGAAAGTTTGAGGGAGGCGGTTGGATACCCTGACAAAGCCATCAGCCAACCAGCCGCCATCGTCCTTTTCGAAGTCGGTAGAATATCCTGCGGCATCGACCGTCACGTCGTCGATGAGAAAACCCTCCCTGTATACCGCAGTATCGGTGATGTATTCGAAACGAAGCTGGATTTTCTTTCCGGCAAATGCGGAAAGGTCCACGGTTTCCAGACGCCAGGCGGGGCCGCTTTCTCCGTTATAACCCCAGCCATAATTGTTCCCATTGGGGTTTTCATCTGTTCCGGATGGCGTATGGATCATGTGCCAGGTTTTCCTATCTTCCGATGCCAGTAAATACACGTAATCGTAACCACTTTCCAGGTCATACCAGGTGCGGTAAGAAAGCTGGATAGGAGCGCTGACGTGGGTGAAATCGAAAGAGCGGGTGAGAGTCATGTCTGACTCGTCTCCCTTGTTTGACCAGAAAACATAATTCCCTGAGTAAGGCTCCACTGGCAGCAGGGGTACCAGGGTATTTCCCTGAAAGACGAACCGATGGGTGCCCGGGCAGGTAATGCGGATGTAATCGGTGCCGTATTGATTGACCGAACGCGTCTGTGATTCGACCGGACAATGTGAGAATTCTTCGGTGGGAGAAGCTTTCGGTGCCTGCGGATACCTGGCATAAAAATACTTACCCTGAGCGACGGATGGATCGTCCAGGTAGTTAGCTACAGCCCAGTCAGCGAAGAAATCATCGGCGGTAGCCGGTAACCCTGTGGCGGGGTTGCTCTCGCCGCGTTGTGCGAGGACGCGATCTATACTCTCCAGGCCATTTTCGGGATCGGCAACCAGGGCTTTTGTGGCGTCTTCTCCATAACGCGAAAGGAAATAGGTAACGAATAGAAAAGAAGCGCCGTAATTGGGCCCCGATTGCCCGGGGCCGGGCCAGTAGGTCAGGGAGAGATCGGGGTCGATCATGAAGAGATAATCGAAGCCGCCCACATCATAACCGTTGAGTAATTCGGCCAGCACGGAGAAACCCTCGTTTAGCCAGCTTTCTTCGTTTCGGTCGGTGTGAAAGTGGATCATGTGCTGGAATTCATGAGCCATGGTGCCGTAAATATAGGATTCTCCGAGCAAAACATTGTCAGCACTGAGGACGAACATCTCACGTGCATTGGAAAACTCCAGCGCGGCAGGTGGAAACTCATCGGCAGAGCTGAAGTAGCCTGCCACGGAACTACCCACATTGCGCACATAGAGTACATGCAAACGCGGATCTCCATCCACTCCGGGGTTCCATTCACTCCCGAAAAATTCCCGATTGGTCGGGTAAATTTTTGTGGCAAAGGTATCGGCGAGTCGGCGCATATCACTGCTGCGATAGACCACACCATTCTCTACCCAGAAATACAATTGGTCATTGATATATCGCAAGGTGGCCGTTACCTGACGTTTTTCGTCAGTATCTCCATTGGTCACCCAGAAGGTCTGTTCGTCACCTACCTGGAGGGGGCGTGCTGGTGGAGGAAGTGTGGGTGAGAGGCCGGGCCGGCCTTTTAACCGCGCGGCCAGATCGACGGGGTCATTGATGGGAATGACGGCCTGGCGCAGGGTGCGCAGGGTTTCAGCGGCATTTTCGGGGGAGGTGGGGTTTTCAACAAAGGGGGTGGGTGTGGTGGGAGATGTGGATTGAGGAGATTTCGGAAAAGGCGTTGCTTCCACCGTTGGGAGAATAACGGAAGGCTGCTCGTTGTGAATGTTGGGCGCCGAAGCACTGCTGGATTGAACCTGGCGGTAAACGATCAATCCGGCTGCGGCCAGGCAAAGAGTCGAAAGACACAGACAGCCTACGAGGATCAACACCCCTACCGTCAGGATATATCTGGATGGTTTATCCAAGTTTTCCTCCCCAATCTTTTTCCAGCGCCAGGCAGGCACCGGCAATCCAGCCGAGTGAAATCCAGTAGTATGGTAATCCAAAGGTGTCTACACTGAAACCTTCGGTGAATAACCCGATGATCGCCAGCATCCCGGCCAGCCCGAGAGACCCCCAAACTCCCGACGCTTTTCTCAGCCAGCTGGCCGTAAGCCAGTGAAGGAATAGAAAGGTGATAAAAAAGGCAAAACCGATGATCCCTGTTTCTGCCAGAAGGCGCACCCACAGGCTTTTAATATTGGGCAGAGTATCCTGCTGATACATCAGGGTAGAAACTTCGGTCAGATTCCATGAGAACGCGCTGAGGGTTTGGGGAAAGAAATACCCCGCGTTTCCAGGCCCTACTCCTAGAAGAGGAAATTGATTGAACACTTTCCAGCCGGCTTCCCAGAAAATAATCCTTTCGGCAAAGACAAGCTGGTTGGCGTAATAGGCAAACGATCCACTCTGCAACGCTTTGAAATCGAATAGCCCGGCCATACGGCGGTCGAACTTGCTCAGAGCATAGCCTGCGCTGAGGAACATTCCGGCCAGCAAGATCAAAACGAGGGTGGTTAACCCGGCGCGTAAACCGATCCTGGCCCATACCCGTCGCGCACCGACCAGTGAAGATGTAGCCAGCGCACGTTTTTCTAACCATTCCATGAGCCAGAGGACGGCCAGCAAAAACAGGAAAGCGATCATTAGAAGAAAACCGAGCAGGCCGATGCGGGAAACTGAAAAAATCAGCGCCAGTATTCCCGTAACCAGGAGGAACCGTTCGAAGGTCAATGGCCCCAGGCGAAGGCGATGCACGGTTGTGCCCCGCAATGAAGAGGCCAGCCACCAGGGCAGGTACAGCAGATTCAACTGATGCGCCAGCCAGGAAGGCTCGAAAGCGAAGCCGCTGGCCCTTTCCAGGTAAAGCTGGTGGGTTACCAGCAGTTCCTGAATTTGCTCCATCCATACCGGGTAACCTCCATGGAGGCGCCAGAAACCCGCCTGAAGTAATGCGGCGATGGTCACAATCAGACCGCTCCAGTTAACCAGGCGCAGGAGGAACCACAGCCTTTTGGAATGGTTCGCGCCAGTGGCAGCGATGAAATAAAAAGCCACCCCGATGACCATGGTGGCCAGGGCATCCATCTCAGAGTCGACGAGGGTGAAGTTGTGGTAAGGGGGAATGGAAAGAAAGAAAGCGCAGGCCGCGGAAACAAGCGCCAGACTCAACCAGGCCAGAAGAGGGAGGCTTTGCCGGGGAAGGGGCTGCCCTCGTAATACGTTTGGCAGGAATGAAATGAGAATCAACAACCCCAGCGGAAGGAGCGCCGCCGGCGCCACCATGTTTGAACCGGTGAGGCGCTTTACCAGTGGAAAACTGGTGAATGGCAGGGAGAGCATAAACAAAAACCAGGCCACCCATTCCAGCCGTGCACGCCAGCGTTCAGCCATGGTTCCTTCTCCAAAACCGGGAAGGGGTGGAAATTTGAACAACCCAGATGGCGATCAGAAAACCGATGAAACCTCCAGCCAGGCCGCGCTGGCCCCGCTTAAGCAGGATGCGCTGGGCCGGGATCAGATCCATCTGGGGCAAGTCAATCATCAGGCTGGTGTTGATACCTCGAGCGGCCAGGCGGGCAGCATTGGCCTCGGCTCCGGTCTGGTGGAGTTCCTTTTGAATGGCGGCCAGATTTGCCTGAGAACACAAACCGTACGATGGAGGGCTGGTTACCGCCTGCGTAAGGCAGTTTTCAAGGCTTTGCAGGTAGCGAGTCAGGCCATCGGCGGTTTCAGCACTGGCATAGGCACGTTGAATCTCGGTCTGGCTTTCGTTCAACCAGATGTGTGCCAGAGATTCGGCTTCGCCAGGAGATGGTGCACGGACGCGTGCCTGCCAGAGGGACTGTCGGCGTTCTACACGGATGCGCGGTTTGAGCCAGTCTGCTGTAACATCCAATCCCTGTGCTGAAGCCGTGGCGGCTACCTGCTGAAGCATGGAAGGGGCATAGAGTATCCCTCCAATGGATTCGAAAAGTACATCTTGTTCGTACTGGGTAAGCTCTCCAGCGTTGGTCTGGTCAATGCCAACCAGCACGTAGAATCCAGCTTCGTAGTCTGGTGGGAGGAGAAGGTCTACCGCCAGGCCGCACAGTCCGCCCGTGAGCACCAGGAGGGCAATCACCCACCAGCGTTGTATTGCAAGCGTCAGGGCGCGATCCGCTGAGAACCCATGCAATAGCGGTGAAAAGGATGATTCGTTCATGAGGGTTTCGTTGCCCGCTATTATACTCCAGGCAACAACAAGCCAGTGCGTGGAATACCAGGGCCGGAATGATCCATTCGCCTGGGCTTTGAACGCTCAGGAATTGGGGGAGGCCTGAAACTGGATCAGGATCAGATTCTTCTGGCAGTCTGCGTAGGTGGTGATCGGGTAAGCGGGCGAGAGCGGTTGCCCGGAGTCATCCAGGAGTTGGATGGTGAGGCTGTTCTGGCTATCCATGGCCTGGGTTCCCACCTGAATTTCAAAACCAGCCGGGCCGTAGGCAGTATGGTCGCCGCTGGTCACGGTTGACTCGATCATCAGGCCATTAAAGGAGCCTGTTACATGAACCCGAATGCCAGAGAGGGGCTGATTGAACGAATCGAGCACCTGCCCGGCAATCCCGACCCAGGCACATCCGGCATCTGGCCTGGTAAATGCGGGAAGATAATCTGGATACCCCGGTTGAATGGTAAAGGAACCGTCCCTGGAAGAGGGGAACCGGATAGAGGGGTCGGCAAAATCAGACTCCGACTGGGCCGCGCTGGCTTTGGCCTGTACAGCGATGGTCTCGGGAGCACCTGCCCAGCTACAGCCGGTGAGAAAATAGCCCAGAAGGATGATTGCTGCGATGAATCCGAAACGGCGCATGACCACAACCTCTTGAAATCGAACTACCAAGAGAGTTGCAAGGTTTGTGCCGTAGATTGTTTTACTGGAACAGTTTTGAAGAGACAAAGTCAGCCGCGACCATTGACCAGAAGTCGGCGGCCAGACCGGCCTCAATATAAGAGTACGGTAACCAGCCGTAACCGGATTCTCCCCATTCTACTCCCCAGGAGTTGCGAATGAGGAGTGCCCCTTTATCCTTACCGATTTTTTTCTGATCATCAAAGCCAACGGCCAGTACGGCGTGCCCGCCAATGAGACTATCTCCTTCCTGGGGGAAGGGAATCTCGCCTTTTCCATCGCCTGCGGGAGGAATGTTGGTGTACACAGAGAAGCCAAACATACAGGGGAGGCCTGCGAGTAGATAACGACGGGTAGAGGATAACACCTGCGATGGTTTTATACCGGGGGGATCGATCCGATAATATTTGATGGCTTTGTAATTTTGAGCGAAGGCGTAGCAAAAAGGAGGCGGTTCTTTCTCAAAATCGGCCACACGATAAGGCCAGTAGCGCTCAGGTGGAACACCAAAGAGCACCAGAGCGCGCATGGTGGAGCGAAGATAGGCACCGGTGTCACCGGTCCATTCGAGGAGGTTTCGGGTGACTTTGTAGAGGAAGAGGCGTGAGGCGTCCAGGTATTCTCCCTTTGCCCTTCGTTGATAATATTCCACCATGCCAATGGCGGCGTGGGCAGTACAGGAACCCAGGCTGCCCTGATTTTCAACCGGGGAGCACCATTCTCGTAAGTCAACCCTACCCAGAGAACGGGCGGTTAATGCATGACTGAGGGGCTGGGATTGATCCAAAATTTCGCGTACTTTTTCATGTTCTGCGGTGTAATCGCGGTAATCTGGAAGATCACGCTGCCAGCCAAGTCCTACTTCATGAGTGTCAATCATAAGAAACTCCTTGTTAGCCATCGAAACCACAAATTGAAGCACCCCCTGATTTGCTTTATAGTGATATTATAAATCTATTTTGTATAAAAATATAAAGCAATCCAGCCGGGGAATGAGATTGTGGATTGGGCTGGTTCCGAGAATAAAGCCACGCGGTTCTTACTGCGTGGCTTTATGGGAGCTTATGCATCCAATTCGATATAGATGCGCTTATTGATTTTCCCTTTGCTCTTATAATCGGTCACCCGAATGTGCCCGACATCGGCCGTGTTGCGAACGTGGGTACCACCGTCGGCCTGCAGGTCAAGGCCCGAGATTTCCACGGTGCGAATTTCCTGTATTCCGGGTGGGAGCAGATTGATTTTGGTGCGAATAAGATCGGGAATCTGAAAGGCTTCTTCACGGGGGAGAATACGCACAATGACAGGGCGGCTGGCGGTTACTTCACGATTGACTGCCTCTTCGATGACACTGACCAGATCGCGAGTGAGCGATTCAAATTCGAAATCCATACGTCCGTGGAGGGGCTCCATATCGCCCCCGGTTACCAGGGCGCCATAATCGCGGAAGACCACACCGCATAGAATGTGAAGCGCCGTATGGGTGCGCATCAGGGCATACCGCCTGTTCCAATCAATTTCACCGCGCAGGGCGGTGTTGACTGGGGGTAAGGGCACGTCGAGGCTCAGGACATGCCAGATGCCTTCGGGTTTTTTAACAAGCCGTACTACCGGGAGGGTAAAGCCAGGGTAGTGTAAATGGCCCTGGTCTGCCGGCTGGCCGCCTCCACCTGGATAGAAGGCGGTGCGGTCGAGCAGGATGGCATGGTTTTCGATATCCACGGCCTGCACCGTGGCTTCAAAGTCACGCTGGTATGCATCAGTCTGGTAGAGCAGTTCAGTCATAGGGGCTCCTTTACAGGTTTAATCTTTAAAACACCGAAATCGGAAAAACAGGCGGGCATTTTTCGTGGGATCATTGACGCACCTTTTCTGGCATGATAAAATTGGCTTCGTTGTTCGGGCGTGTAGCTCAATGGTAGAGCAGTGGCCTTTTAAGCCATTGGTTCAGGGTTCGAGCCCCTGCACGCTCACTTTTGTTTTTTAAAACCAATCTGGTTAAAGTCCCTATCGTGGGGATGCTATTCGAATCTTTGGTCTTCCCCTTAAAAAAGCCGCCACCACTTTTTATATACACTGGGGCGCTTGAGGTTCAGTAATTCACTTACACCTTGCCGATCAAAACGTTTGAACAGATCCTCGGAGCCCTTCTTCAGTTTCATTTCCATCTCATCTTTATACAGTGGGATAACGCTGAGGAAGAAAACCGTTTTATTCTCATTTATTTCTAGTGTCCAGAATTCCTGGGGTGATAAAACTGGAAGAGCCAGGACAATGCCTGAAAATTTTGTGTCAGGTGCAAACGGACGTGGAGGCTCTCCGTTGGCGATGGTATGGCCATACCAGACCCATGTGTCATACTCATGAGGAAATCTGGCGAGGATTTTCAACTGTCGAAGAGGCCAGTAGAAGGTCTCATCCTTGAGTGCCTCGTCATTGAGAGGCCAGTAAGGAGGTAAGCAAATCATTAATTCTGCGTATTGGAATTTTTCTGCCTCCGGAGGAGCTTTCATCGGACGCTGGCTCATCCCGCTGGTTACCAGGGTAAAAAAGTTCCGTTCAGGCGAGGGGTTCACCAGGAAAATGTCCAGATGCACAAGGTCTGAGATTACTTCGTGGTAAACCATGCCAACATTGCCGACGTAGCGTTCAACGTGTTTTTCAATCTTTTCCATATCGGGGTAATCCACGACCATCTCAGCTGGTTTTGAGCGTGGCTCGTAGCGGTAAATAGGCGTGCTGGCAGGTGCGTTTTCGGTTTTCCCGGTATTTATGGGCTCATCTTTCATTGTTTCAATTTGTCCTTTTTCTCAAAAAGATCCATACTACCGATCCTCCAGCTACAGCCAGAATTACAAACATCCATAACCACGGCACAGGGGAATTGCCTTGTACCAACGCTTCAGAGGTGGGGGTTGTTGTTACCAGTGTAGGCGTCGGGCTGGACGTGAAAGTAGGCGGAATGGGAGTGGCGGTCGGCGGTACCGTTGGGCTGGGAGTGAAGGTGGGGGTCACTGGAGGGGTAACCTGCAACAGAATACGGTCACCGGGGTAGATGATAGACGCGGCGTTCAGTCCGTTCCACGCCATAAGATCATTAAGCCTAACCTCGTACAGTTGAGCAATCCATGCCAGCGTTTCTCCGCTCTGGACGGTGTGATAGTATTTGCCATCACTGGCAGGAGTGAGTTTTTCGATGGGTGTCAGCGGACGTGGAGTGGGGCTGGGGGTAACGTTTCCGGGGTAGATGATCAATTTCTGGCCGATTTGAAGAGGCCAGTCAGCCTGGATGCCGTTGTATGCTAAAAGTGCATCCACGGTTGTTCCGTAGGCTTCAGCAATGCGGATCAGAGTCTGATAGGCCTGAACGACGTGGATAATTCGTCCATCGGCGTCAGGAGTGGCCTTCTGGATCATCCATGCCGGGGTGGGTGTGGCGTAACCGGCGGTGTTACTGCTGGGAATAAAAAGCTTTTCACCGACCTGTAGCGGGGTATTCCGGGAAAGATTGTTCCAGGTTTCCAGATCGCGAATGGTGACTTTGTAAGCCACGGCAATGGCCCAGAGCGATTGACCGTTTTGAACGACGTGAAAGATTTTCCCGTCCGCATCGGGGGTGGCTACTTTCACCGGGATGATGATTTGCGGCACGCCAGGGTTGAGAGTGGGTTCACCAGGTTTGGGGGTGTAATTGGCAGGGGGGCGGTACTCGCCACAGGATTTCCCGGTCGTGTACGCTGCCTGAAGAACATAATAAGTCATCCCATTGGCCGATTTGGCTACCCCGGCTCCAACATGACAGTAAGCCGGATTGACCGCCGGGATCATGTGGTCGGGGTCGGCCCAGGCCAGCATGATTTCATCGATGGAATAGTTTGTGCCAACGGCAAAGTTCTCGGTGGCGAAGACTTTCGCACCACCTCCGTATCCGGCTGATTGTAAACGCCCGGAGACATTGCCGATGTGCCACGACATCTGGTTGGCTGCCATAATTTCGGCGGTTGACTGAGCAACGGCATTGATGATGGGGTCTTCAATCAGCGGGTTTAACCCATTCGAAACCCGCAGGGTATTCATGGCGAGGATCAAGTCATAGGCGGTAACGCTACCCGACTGCAGGTCGTATTTCTCCTCATCCATTGCCTTAGCCTGGAATATTGGATGAAAGACCACACTCAGGATGCTCACAAGAAGAAGCAAACAGCGAATCCAGGTTTTTTTCATGCTGTAATCATAACAAAGAAAATCGTGTTTTTCAGGCCCGGGGTATTCCTCTCCCGGTCTCCACCGGGGAAAGTGGCAGGTGGAATTATAACCCTTTGGGTAGCTTCATGGATGGGAGCAGAACCTCTTTTCGAAAGTAGTCTCTCTGTTTTGTTCGAAAAGCTACTGTGGCCGCAGCTGTTTTAAAAAGATGGTGTATCATAATCATACATACTGGCTGACCAATTTTCCAATCGCAATTAAAGCCCAATTCACGATTTCAACCCTGACTACCTCCATCCATTCTCCAGCCTGCACCGTGATCTTGCGGTTGGTGGTATTGCCAGAGAAGCTCAGGGACTGGTTCTCCAATATGTGGCGCCTGCACACCCTGATTAGGGCTGGCAGAGGAGGCACGCTCGAACCCGTCGGTGATTGTAGAGAGGGTGAATTTCTGGGGCGGGATGATGACGCTATGGATGGAATTCCTTTCTGAATATTTTTCCCCAACGGGAATATTTCTAATCCTGTGCTCGGGTTGGTCTGGTCTCCATGGATATGGGGTCTATGCGTGCCATTTCAATAATATGAGATTTTGATCAAGCTTCGCTGGCTGGAGCTTTTGGGTAAAAAACAGGGATCATCAAACTCAAAGGAGAACAGGTATGTCCAGCAATGTCACCCCTGACGATTTTCCGGAAATCCGGTGGAACGGCCACTGGATCTGGGCGCCTGAGGAGCCCATTTTCCCGGCCGAAAATTTGATATCGGGTGCTCGCCCGCAAATGCTGGAGGCGCATGCCCTCTTTCGAAAAAAGTTTAACCTCACTCAGGTGCCCCGTCGTGTGCCAGCGCGCATGACTGCTGATTCACGCTACGTTTTCTTCGTCAATGAACGGGAGGTTTATCGCGGCCCTATTCGGAGCCAGCCAGGGCGGATGTATTATGACTTCTTCGACCTTGCACCTTATCTTCATACCGGTGAGAATGTTCTGGCAGTGTATGTAAAGTATTATGGCAGGCCAAATTCCTTCTGGATGCCAGCTACCCCCAATCTGACTCTGGGAAGGACCGGGATCCTCGTTTTTGAGGCAGATTTAGGGGCACAGGGCTGGCTGGTCAGCGATGGAAGCTGGAAAGCCAGGAAGTGCGAGGCGTGGGATGGAAATTGGCGCGAGGAGAACGATGATCCGGCCGGTGGGGGTGTGCCCGTAGAAATCTTCGATGCGCGGCGGTTCCCAGCTGGCTGGCAGGCCATTGAATTTGACGATGCTGGCTGGGGGTCAGCTCAGGTTGTGCCAGCAATGCATATTGGCGGGTTTGCCGATACCCAACCACCAACCGACCCTTATGGGCCGCTCTACCCGCGACCGATAGCCAGGGTGGGTGGGCAGGTTCAACTGGTAAGGAGAGAACACCATGAAAAATCCTATTTCCCGACGAGAAGCGCTCCGGTATCTGGCGCTGGCGTCAGCGGCGGCGCTTGTCGCCTGCCAATCGAATCGGGGCGATCAAAAGACGGGCTCTCTTGCGGGTACCAACCCGCGCCCCACTGAACCAGAGGTTGAGGCAGAAAATTTACCCCTCACCGCTTCGCCACCCGCCAGCCCGAGCGCAGACTCGGCACTGGTCGATGGCGTGGGGGAGAACGAAACCACCGCAACCCCCCAGCCCTCTGACCAGGTCTACTTATCGGTGGCGCGCGGTGAAGACCCGGCGGCGATTACAGAGGCCGCGATGCGTGCCCTGGGTGGCATGGAACGCTTTGTAAAGAACGGCTACGATGTGATTATTAAACCCAATATCTGCACCGATACTTACACCTTCGAATACGGTGCAACGACCAACCCGGCGGTGGTTGGGACTCTGGTGCGCCTGGCTCTGGGGGCGGGTGCAAAGCGGGTGCGGGTGATGGATTTTCCGTTCGGGGGAACCCCCGAAAGCGCTTATGCCAGAAGCGGGATTGCGGATGCCGTGAAGGCAGCAGGTGGAGAAATGGAAATTATGAACAGGAACAAATTCCGCCTGATGTCTGTCCCGGATTATCAATCGCTTAATAAAACTGCCGCCTATCAGGATGCTCTGGATTGCGATCTTTTAATCAATGTGCCTATCACAAAGCACCATACTATGGCAAGGATCACCGTAGGCTGTAAAAATTTGATGGGGCTGATTCTGGATCGTGGCGCTATACACAGCGACTTTAAGCGGCGCATTCCCGACCTGGTAAACCTCTTTCGGCCAGGGCTAACGGTGGTTGATGCCGTTCGCACGCTCATGGCAAATGGCCCTACCGGGGGCAACCTGGATGATGTTGTGCTCAATAACACAGTGATTGCCAGTCATGATGTGGTGGCGGCTGACTCGTATGCTACCCGGTTTTTCGGGTTGACCGGCGCTGACATCCCGTATATTGCTTTTGCGGCAGAGCGCGGCCTGGGGCAGATGGATTTAAGCGGTTTGAAAATTGAGGAAATCAATGTTTAAAAGGGGCGTTCTCTCTGCCAGAAGCATTCGCAGACTTCGGCGAGTAATCCAGATTCTGACCTGGTTGTTCTTTCTCTACCTGTTTATCTTCGCTACTTACAGAGATCCTCAAGCAGGCCTGGCAGAGATCTTTTACCGGTTTGATCCGCTGGTTGCATTGACAGCCATGCTGGCCGGGCGGGTGGTGCTGGCCGGTTTTGCGCTGGCAGGCATTACCGTGGTTGTTACGCTTTTGTTTGGGCGGGTGTGGTGCGGGTGGTTTTGCCCGATGGGCACCACCCTGGACATCTTTCGCCCTGCGAGACGTAAACAACACCGTGCTCCCGCGCCGCCTTCGGAGCAATGGCGGAAGATTAAATACGTGCTGCTGGTATTCATGGTTATGGCCGCTCTGCTGGGCAACCAGAGCCTGCTTTTTCTCGACCCCATCACCATGCTGACCCGCAGCCTGGCCAATGCGCTCTGGCCGATGCTCGGTTATGCGGTATACGCCATTGAGGCATGGTTATACCGGTGGGATGTTCTGTGGGATGTACTGGATGCCATTCATCGAACAGCCGTTTACCCTCTTTTCCGAGACTTGAGATCGGTTTACCCGCTGGCTGTACCCCTGTTTTTAGGGTTTACAGGCGTTCTGGCGCTGAACTGGTGGGCTGAGCGTTTCTGGTGTCGCTATCTTTGCCCGCTGGGTGGCTTACTGGGGTTTATTTCCCGGTTTTCTTTATTTCGCCGGGTGGTGAACGCAGATTGTACTTCCTGCGCGGTATGCAGTCGGCGTTGTCCGACCGGCACCATTGATCCGGCGCGAAATTTCGCCAGTGATCCGGCTGAATGTACCGTATGCTATGACTGCGCCGATTCTTGTCCCAGAGGGAGTACAACTTTCCAATGGCAAATGCCGCACTGGAAACCCGCGGAATGGCAGCCTTATGATCCTGCGCGGCGAGAAGTGCTTGCCACACTGGGGTTATCGGCGGCGTGGGTGGCCTTGACGTATGTGGAGCCAGTTAAAAAACGCTCCCCGGCAGATTTAATTCGCCCGCCGGGGGCGAGACTGGTAGATTTTGAGGCTCTGTGTATCCGCTGTAATGAGTGTGTGCGGGTTTGCCCGACCCAGGGGTTGCAGGCCAGTTTTCTGGAAGGGGGCTGGCAGAATATGCTCACGCCCCGGCTTGCTCCACGATTCGGTCCGTGTAATTATTCCTGTAATGCGTGCGGCCGGGCTTGCCCAACGGGAGCCATTCCAGAGCTGTCGCTGGAAGAAAAAAGGCAAATACCCATCGGCCTTGCCCGGGTTGACCGCAACCGCTGTTTACCCTGGGCCTATAACATTGACTGTCTGGTATGTGAAGAGGCATGCCCGGTGGCCAGTAAGGCGATTAAGGTGGAAGAAGTTGAGGTGATCAACGGGTGGGGTGAGACTGTCACCATTAAACGCCCGTATGTCATCAAAGAGTTGTGTATTGGGTGCGGCATGTGTGAATATCAATGCCCGATGGGTGGTGACGCCGCCATCCGTGTTTTCGCCTATACCGAGACTGGTGGATATTCAGGCGGTGACGCCTCGCTGGGATCTTGATTCCAGCACCCCCATACGGGGGCGCGCGGATGAA
>AMZC01004967.1_pt1 | contig 16494 bp, 17 predicted proteins | sample 948551 | NCBI WGS metagenome assembly AMZC01 (sample SAMN01120625, study PRJNA171369) | bioreactor sludge metagenome | biome: sludge; isolation source: anaerobic thermophilic cellulolytic sludge from lab reactor | place: China: Hong Kong, Shek Wu Hui wastewater treatment plant | collected... | reverse complement strand
CTGTTTATTCCGACCGCAATGCCTATCGAATGCCGGCCTATCACCGATTGGACCTCTCCTTTATACTTAAAGCACAGAAAAAGGAAAACCGAAAATGGGATTACGAGTGGAATTTTTCATTGTACAATGCCTATGGACGTAAAAACGCCTGGACCATCAATTTCCGCCAGGATCCTGACAATCCCCAGCAGACAATAGCAGAGAAAACCTATCTTTTCGGCGTATTGCCCAGCATCACCTTTAACTTCAATTTCTGAGATGAAAAGGATAAGCCACAGTCTGATTCTATTGCTGATAGCACTATCATTTGCTGCTTGCACCGAGAAAATGGATATTGAGCTCGACGAATCATACACCCGCGTTGTAGCAGAGGGAATGATAACCAACGAACCCGGCCCTCACCTAATCAGGCTTACTACCACAGCACCCTATTTTAGCAACCAACCAGTGCCCGTTATTAGCGGGGCAAAGGTTTATCTGGTTTTTGATGGCGATAGCCTGTTGCTTCCGGAAACCTCAGCGGGAAATTACACCACGCCGGGCAATTTTGCAGGAGAGGTTGGAACTACCTATCGCCTGAGTATTCATCTTCAGGAAGCTATTGGCGGCTCCGACTATTATTACGCTATTTCCACCCTTCCGCGCGGAATGAAGCCGGACTCTGCAAGAGTAAATTTCAAAGAGGGGCTTCGCAACGATTTCTGGGAAATCCTGCTTTACGGACAAGAGCCTTTGGGTGAAGACGCTTATATGATACGATATTTTCAAAACGGTGTCTTAGAAACAGATAGTTTGATAGAATGGAACAGCTTTGATGACAGGTTTTTCGACGGTCTGTACCTGAATGGAGTTACGGTGGCTTTTGCAAGCCAACGCAGAGGACAACAAATCAATCCGGGCGACACTATTGTTTTAGAGGTTTATGGCATTGAACGCTGGTTTAGCGATTATCTGGCTTTCATGCAGAGAGAGCTTTTTCCCCAAACTCCCCTGTTCTCGCCCTCACCCTCCAACGTAAAAGGCAATATCAGCGGAACCGCACTTGGATATTTTGAAGCAGCCACAGTTAAGCGTGTGGCCACGATCTACCGTCCCTAAACTTTTTGCAGCGGATCTTGTTTCTATTGTCTTAAATTTGAAAAAAAATCATGATGAGAAAATTCCTTATCATTCCGGCATTGATCCTTATCCTGATTGCCTGCAACCGGACGGAGCATTTAGGGAAAAAAGTAGTGGTGGTTAGTATATTACCCCAAAAGTATTTTGTTGAACAGATAGGAGGAAATGATTTTGAGGTAGAGGTGCTTGTGGCACCCGGGGCCAGCCACGAAACCTACGACCCAACTCCCCAGCAAATGGTAAGGCTTGGAGATGCAAAGCTCTGGATAAAGAACGGGCATCTGGCTTTTGAAGAACAATGGGAACCTAAATTCCGAAGCACTCATCCTCACTTAAAAGTAGTAGACTGGTCAGAAGGTATTGATTTGATTGAAGGAGAATGCGAGCACACCCATGAGGCTATGGCAGAGGAACACCATAAAGGTGCCGACCCGCACTATTGGTTATCCCCCCGACAGGCTGGGGTATTGGCTCAAAACACCGCGCTGGCACTCGAAAAATTATATCCCGAAAATAAAGCTGTTTACGAAGAAAATCTGGAAAAACTTTTAAGACGCATACGCCATCTCGATACATTGGCTCAAACAACTTTGTTACCGCTATCGGGAAAAAGCTTTATGATTTTTCATCCTGCCCTCACCTATTTTGCCCACGATTATGGCTTGAAACAAATAGCTGTAGAACAGGGAGGCAATGCCCCAACCACCCGCGGCCTGCGCGAATTTGTTGACCTTGCCCAAAAAGAAAACATTAAAGCCATATTTATTCAGCAACAATTTGATCGGGAAAATGCAGAAACTATTGCCCGGGAAATCGGTGCCATGGTCATCCCATTCGACCCAATGGCCGAAGATTGGGAAAACAATATGTTTAGCATTATCATAATGTTACAGGAATCCATACAGAAAAAACAGCCCTGAACTTCTCAGAAATTTATCCCTGGCATTCCGATGGATAATCATTCATTTGCATTCATATAAGAAATGAACAACATTTTAGAAATCAAAAATTTAACAGCCGGATACAATGGAAAACCTATTCTCCGAAATGTCAATCTGACAGTTAGGGAAGGCGATTTCATTGGTATCATCGGGCCGAATGGAGGAGGTAAGACTACACTTATAAAAACCATTGCAGGCTTGCTGCCACCTGTTAGTGGTGAAATCATCTTTCATTTTGGGGATAGTAAAGGGCTGGGTTACCTACCCCAGGTAAATACCTTCGACAAACGTTTTCCCATTACCACTGAAGAGGTAATTCTTTCAGGCCTGATGGGCAAAAAGGGCATATTTGGGAAATACACCGCAGACGATAAGAAGTATGTTGAAAAATTAATGGAAAAACTCCGTGCAGGTCATCTGAAGGGGAAGAGCATCGGCAGCCTGTCGGGAGGGCAAATGCAACGCGTGTTCCTGGCTCGTGCGCTTGTGGCGCGTCCGGCGCTGCTGCTGCTCGACGAGCCTTCTACCTATGCCGATAACCAATTCGAAGCCGAACTCTATGAATTGCTGAAAGAATTGAACGAGGAAGGTCTCACTATACTTATGGTTTCGCATGATCTCGGAATTATACCTGCCTACGTGAAATCTATTGCCTGTGTAAACGGAGAATTGCACTATCATCCAAGTCCGGAAATAACCGGCGATGTGCTCAAAATATACAACTGCCCCATAGAGCTTGTTGCCCATGGACCTGTCCCTCATCGGGTTCTTTCACGACACGAAGTTGAACACAATTCTCAAAGCCATGACTAACCTGCTCGGATACACTTTCTTCCAACATGCGCTGTTGGCCTCGTTGCTCAGTGCTTTAATTTGTGCCTTTATAGGAACATATATCGTCAGCCGCCGATTGGTTTTCATTAGCGGGGGCATTACACATGCTTCGTTTGGGGGAATGGGTATTGCTTATTTTTTAGGCTTTAGCCCTTTAATGGGTGCTGCTGTATTTGCCATTCTATCAGGTTTTTCTATACAATGGCTATCGAACCGTACGGAGGTTAGAGAAGATTCTGCCATTGGAATTTTCTGGTCGCTGGGTATGGCTATTGGCATTATTTTCACCTTTCTCACGCCTGGTTATGCGCCTAATCTTATGAGCAGTCTTTTCGGCAGCATCTTATCTGTCAGCAATGATGAGCTACTATGGATGGCCCTTCTGGTGATGGCGATTATCCTCTTCTTTGTTTCGTTTTACCGGCTGATACTCGCCACTGCCTTTGACCCTGATTATGCCTCCACCCATAAGATTCCGGTACATTTTATCAGTTATACGCTTATGATTCTCGTTGCCCTGGCTATCGTTCTGAGTATCCGTGTGGCAGGAATTATTCTGGTGCTGGCCTTACTGACAATACCACCCACCACAGCAAATCTGCTCACCCATCGCTTCAACCAGATGATTGGATATTCATTCCTGTTGGGGCTTGCCGGTAATGTAGTCGGTCTGTTGGTCTCTTATGCACTAAACATTCCTTCAGGTGCGGCCATAATTTTAGTGCATGTGTTGATATTTATTCTTGTAAAAGGATTTCTGGCAATAAAGCCAAAATCAAACTAATTGAACACTACTATGAATTTTTAATCCGTGCTCGAAGAATTGAATTTAAGGATTGCATCCCAGTCTATACTTCCATCAACTTTACAATAGGTATTTGAAAATTCACGAGTGAAAACATTGATAATTTTTAGATATTCCTCCTGAAACTCCTCGTTCTTTTCTCTGGCCTTGTGGCCCAAAGGTATAATTAAATCTAAATATAATCTGGGGTTCCCTGAAATAAAATACCAAAATTGCTGACCACAGTACTTAAAATAGTCACCTTTATCTGGTTTCGCTTCTTTACCATAACAACATCCGTTCACAGGTTGTATAATTAAACCTGAATTACTTGATCGAAGAGTTTTGATAGCTGTTTTAAAATCCTGTATCATTCTCCCGATTTGGGAGCTATTACCCCAATTGGGACCAGATTTGATGGTAACGATATATCTAATACCCTCTTTATCAAACTCTAAGTCGATTCCACGTATTCCAGATTTGTAGCCTCCATAGGTTTTTGAATTGATATAGATTGCCAGTCCTTCCATCCAATCTCCGAAAATAGTTTCCTCGTTTGAAGACAAGAAAGCATCTACGATGTTTCTAACTATTTGCTCAGCAGTGAATTGAGCTTTAGCCCTGTATAAATAGGGATTTTTCCTTTTCAGGATAGTAGATAATTTCAATCCTTCCAAGGTTTCTATTCTTCTTTGATGAAACGCCCCAATATGAGCCTCAATGTATTGATTTAACTCATCTATTGTCAACCTTCCCATAATCATTTTCAGGTTCAAAAAGGCAATAACTAACAGGGATAATTTGTTTCTTTACCATATTGAAATATTCAGGGACAATCTCAATTCCTATGGCATTTCTGTGCATCCGATTAGCTACAAATACTGTAGTCCCAGAGCCCATAAATGGATCCAAAACAGTGTCAAATTCTTTTGTAAAAAGTTTTATGAACCATTCAGGCAATTCCTCGGGAAAAGCTGCACTGTGATTTTTATTACTGCATTCAGTTGCTAAATGTAAAACATTGTCAGGGTAAACCATTTCTCTGGTCAACCAATTTGCTATTCTTTTACCAAAACCACTTCCTACTTTTGATTCATCTCTTATTTTATCAGTCTCAGATAAATTTCTAAGCCGGGTTTTAGCCCAGTCCCCCATTGGAACCATCACAGCATGCTGATACATATTAAATTTACGCTGTTTGTTGAATTGCAATAGGCGTTCCCAAGCGTCACGAAATCTGTTAGGCCACTTACCTGGATATGAATTCTTTTTATGCCAGATAAATTCTTCTGTCCATAGCCAGCCTTGTTTCCTCATGGCTAAAATTAATTCAAGAACATAGGTGCTTCTTTCTCCGTTAATTACTTTTTCCTTAATATTCAAAACGAAAGTTCCTGTCGGTTTTAAAACCCGCAATAACTGCTCTGAAATAGGTAAAAACCATTGAACATAATTGTCGGGGTGAATTCCTCCATATGTATTTTTGCGCTGATCTGCATATGGGGGTGAGGTAAAAATAAGATCTACAGAATTGTCCGGAATTTTTTTTAACTCCTCTTTACAATCTCCTAAATAAAGTTCAGCTTTTATATCCATTACACAATGTTTAATGCAAAGTTAATACAAACACATTTTTATTCCTGCAGATTTAAATTAGCAGGTTTAATTACTAACTTTGTTTTACAAACAACCTCACAGCCATGAAAAAGATACTTATCCCTGTTGATTTCTCGGAGCACACCTGGGTTACGGTTGAATATGGTCTTGATATGGCAAAAGCCACTGGGGCCTCTATTCTCTTGTTTCACAGCATCTTCGACCAGGTCATGCTTACAGCAGGTGTATTCCCCGATAGCATTGCTTCGCAAACAGTGCTCGACATGAATGTTTTACAAGGAATTCGTGAAGAAGCTGAGCATAGAATGAAAGATTTGGAGGCCAGGGCAAAGGAGAAAGCTGAAGGGAAAGTGGTAATTGATACCAGCATCGGCAGTGGTGAGCCTGATATAGAAATTGTAGAAGCTGCAACCGAATTTACACCCGATCTCATCATCGTTGGTGCTGTTGGGCAAGGTCACAAGAATCACTTCTCAGGAAGCACTGCTGAAAAACTGATGAAAAACACCCGAATTCCTGTCCTTGCTATCCCCATAAATTGCGGATACTCAGGCATGAAAAAAGTACTTTATGCCATCGACCCCGAAAAAGCCTGCTCTACATGCATCGAAGAAACAGAAGAATTTTTCAGACCTTTTGGTGCTGAGTTGCAGTATCTCTTCATCCGATTGGAAGAAAAACATGATGCCGTGTATCATAGCCTGGTCGGAAAAATTAAAGACAACACCAGGCTTCACCTGGTGAACTGCGAAAAAACGAAAGATGAAATATACGACGCCATCAACCGAATTAATCCCGTTTTAATAGCCTTCCATTTTCACCGCGAAAGCCCGTTTGCAGGCTGGTTCAGGCCGGTACTCTCACGTCGCGACTTATACAAAGCCAACCTGCCTCTGCTTGCTTTTCCCCAAAAATAAAGCCCTAAATGATTAGAATTGGCCTGATTTCCGATACGCACGGAATTATTCTGCCTTTCGTTAAAAAAGCCCTCGAAGATACTGATGAAATATGGCATGCCGGCGACATCGGAGGATTGAATGTGCTGGATGAACTTCGCGAGCTTAAGCCTTTGAGGGCTGTTTTCGGCAATATTGATGACTACAAAGTACGGAGAGAATGCCCGGAATATCTGTTCTTCGAAATCGAGAATCTCAAAGTATTGATGATGCACATTGGCGGATATCCCGGAAAATACAGTCCTGAAGCACGCAAGCTGATAAAAGAACTCAAACCAGGGCTTTTCATTAGCGGACATTCCCATATTCTCAAAGTCATTCCCGACCCCGCGAATCATCTTTTACACCTCAATCCGGGAGCCTGTGGCAAGCAAGGAATGCACACCCGCTACACCCTCCTGAGGTTTACCCTTGATTCAGGAAAAGTAACCCAAATGGAAGTGGTTGAAAAAGAGCGATGAGAGCACTAACGCAAACGATCGGCTGCTCTCACTTTACGCTCATCAGATTGAATGGCCCTTTGTGCCAGAATAAGAAAAACCAGACTGATTACCGGAAAGAAAATACCGGTTTTATACTCGGGAGATACACCTGCCCCTTTTGCCACAAGATTGCTTTCAAAAAACAAAAAAACCACCAGCAAAATATTGGCCAGCCAGGCAATCCTCAACAACTTAAGCTGCCGAATCCTGTTTTTATATTGTAATAAGATAATGATCGACTGAATGGCAATAACCAAACTGAGAAACGCACCCAAATAGGTTAATACCAAATTCAAATGAACGGGTGACTCCACAGGTGCCAAATTTTTAAGACCGGTTATCCACAATTCCAGAGTCGCAAGGTCTCCATAAAACCCGGCCAATGGGAACAAGAAAACCAGAACACCGGCGGCAATTGCAGCCAATAAAAGGTAAATTGTCTGTATTCTTTGAATCATAGTAAGTATTCCATTTCAATTCCCGGCAAAGATATAGCGGGATTATCAAATAATAACAAAGCAGGAAAAATCGCCATTATTGAAAAAAATTCGAAGGGAAGGTACATTTCTAAAGAAAAATACTTACATTTGCACCGCTAATACCTCATTCCCCATCTTTTAACTTCACTTATCTCAGTTTTACAGGACCCCAATAATAACAATGACCGGGGAATACTACTGGATAAGAAGCTCAGACAAATTCATTCTTTCGTTGTTTTTTTACTAACTAACGAGCAATTCTAAATACTATTGCTTTTTTTGATATACAATTACATATAACATGTACGATATTCATGCCTTAAATGAAAAAATGCTCCCGGAGCTCAGGGAGATTGCCCGTGAACTGGGCATTACCGAATTAGATGGCTTAGGCAAACAAGATTTAATTTATCGGATTCTCGACAAACAAGCCATGATGCCTTCGGCTGATGATTCCGAAAATGAGCCCAAAACAAAACGGGGTCGCAAAGGTCGGTCAAAAAAACCAGAAAGCCAGGCCATAAGCGAAAGCCCTGCGCAGATTGAACCCGCGGCCAGCAAGGAAGAAAAAGCGGAAGAAAAAGGCAAAAAACAAGGCAGCCGCAGAGGAAGGCCCTCCAAAAAAGAATCAGCTCAGCAACCTCAGGCTGCAACACCCGAAAACCCTGAGAATACCGAAGCACAACCGGCAGAACCCCAGCCTCAGGAACCCAAACCGGAAAAACCAGCAAGTGTTAACCCCTTCATAAGAGCAAGGCAATTGGCCAGCATCGACGACATTCCCAAACTCCTGAACAAGAAATCGGAGAAGTCGGAGAAGCCGGAGAAACCCGAAAAAACCGAGAAAAGTGAAGCCGAACCCGGAAGAAAACCGACGGTGATCACAAATTCTATGAAGCAGGCACTTAAAGAAAAAGAAGAGTTTATTCCGGAAAAATTACAGGTAGATGATGAAAACGGAACAGACCTCCCCTTGCTCGAAACTTTTAGTCAGGAGTCAGATACGGCCGAAGAAAACGCAGAAGAAACTTCAACCGTAGGAAAAATAGATTTTAAAGAGCAACTTGCCCGCGAAAGGGCCCAACGCGAAGCTGCTCTTCGAGCCTCAAGGCAGCCTTTCGAGAAATTCGAAAGAAAAAGAGACGATTATTATCCTTTTAATAACGAAGGAATTGTCAGCACTGAAGGCGTTTTGGAAATCATGCCGGAAGGGTTTGGATTTCTTCGCTCCTCCGACTACAACTATATGCCATCGCCCGATGATGTGCTCGTATCGCAACAGCAGATAAAAATGTTGGGGCTTAAAACCGGAGATACCATTAAAGGGACGATAAGGCCACCCCGCGACGGAGAAAAATTCTTTCCATTGGTTAAGGCTGAACTGATCAACGGGCTTGAACCCGAAAGAATACGCGACCGCGTTCCCTTCGACTTCCTCACGCCTTTGTTCCCTCATAAAAAATTCAAACTTACAGGCCATAAACACGAAACCCTTACTTCACGCATCATCGACCTCTTCTCGCCAATCGGCATGGGGCAGCGCGGCCTGATTGTGGCTCAGCCCAAGACTGGCAAAACCTGGATACTCAAAGAAATCGCCAATGCCATTGCCGAAAATCACCCGGATGTTTACCTTATTGTTCTTCTCATTGATGAACGTCCTGAAGAGGTTACCGACATGCAGCGCAGCGTAAGGGCAGAAGTGGTATCGTCAACCTTCGATGAACCCGCTGACCGACACGTACGTATTGCCGGAATCATTCTTGAAAAGGCCAAACGCCTGGTAGAGTGTGGACACGATGTGGTTATTCTGCTCGATTCCATTACGCGTCTGGCCCGCGCCTATAATACAGTTTCACCGGCATCAGGTAAGGTATTGTCGGGAGGCGTTGAAGCCAATGCACTGCAAAAACCCAAACGCTTTTTCGGAGCTGCCCGGCAAATCGAAAACGGAGGTTCACTTACGATTGTATCAACTGCCCTCATCGATACCGGTTCGCGTATGGATGAAGTAATCTTCGAAGAATTTAAAGGTACGGGGAATATGGAGCTTCAGCTCGACCGTCGCCTGTCAAACAAACGTATTTTCCCGGCTATCGACATCGTTGCCTCATCTACCCGTCGCGATGACTTACTGCTAACTCGCGACGTGTTGCAAAGGGTCTGGATTTTGCGTAACCACCTGGCCGACATGACTACCCAGGAGGCCATGGAGTTTCTCCAGGATCGCATGCGCGGAACCAAAGACAATGAAGAATTCCTCGCGTCCATGAATAGTTAACATTCTTCTCCTAAAAGCTTAGGGCTGTCTCAAAAGTTGGGGCAGCCTTTTCTTTTAATTTACCTATAATAAAATCAAAACACCCAAGTTATTTCTTAGCTACTCATTTGTTAGAAAACAACTGACGAATCCATCTTGCAGGGTAAATGAGAGGAAGTAATTCGCAGTAAACCCAAACCTCGGAAAGAAGAAAAGCCCTCAACCATCTGTTAATTATCGGCCCAAGTGGGATATACACCTACTATGAGTACGTGATTTCGCTAAGCAGGCTTTATTATTGAGAAAGCAGGTTTGACCGTAAGTAGCTGGTAGCGTAGGCCAGGAATACCTTCACAGTAGGCCCCAAGCATAAGCTGGGAATTTTGCAGGATCAAGCATGCTATAAAATAAGGTCTCTGCGAAACTAACTTTTTCGATACAGCCCAAGCGTAAGTCAAGCTTGATACACCAGAGTGATAATATATGAGACCATAATCTTTTTAAGAATTCTTTCTAGAAAAAAAGAAAGCCACCCAGTCGTTAATATCCGACTATTCATATACAAATCGTTGTTAATGTATTTTTCATCGATGCTTTCAAAAAATATCGTTTATATCTTTTCATTTGAATTTATATCAGGCCGTACAACAATTTGTTCTTATGAAATTAGTGACCGCCTGCCATAATCTCTTGCGCGTAAAATACTAACTCAGTTAGGTCAGGATTTTTAATTTTTGTTATTTTCTTTGGGAAAGCTGCTAACAGCTTGTGATCTTAGAAAGAGAAGTTCTTACAACAATGCTAGCAGCAAAGCCTGGATTCAAATATTCAAAAACACATTATTCGAAGCACAAAACTACTGCTTACGCTTTGGATGCTGGCTGTCGAGGTTCTTACTTTCTTTTTTTTTAGTCTTAAAAAAAAGCCCTATGGCTTATCCACAGGGCTTTCATTCTGTTACTTTTTGTTTTTCAAACGAGTGTTTAATTGGTTTGCCCATTTCTCAGCAAACTGAAGTTCACCGCTTAATTGCATATTAATTTCTACGTCATACAATTCAAATATTGTTTCTCGTTTGGAAGAATTTTTTGGTATAAAGCTAAGTCCTAAACGCTCGACATAACTAAGGCTGCCAATGTCGTTTCGTATATTTTTTATTTTCTTAACTACCTGGCAAAGCTGGACTTCGGAAAGGTCGACAAATTGAGAAATTGCATCCTCCTTTTTCTGCTTAAAAAAGAAAGCGAAATTTCTGTCTTCGTCTAATCCTATAACATAGTTGCCACAAAATTCGTATTGTCCTATTTTGCAATTATGTTGTTGTGCAATTTCATTAAGCGATTGCAACATTTTATTCTCTTTTTTTACTCTTTTGTAATACAATATCCCAATAGGAAGGATACATATCAATATTATAATCAGCCCAATAATGGCTGATCCCCAATCCATATCCATATTTTAATTTTTTTTAAGTTTTTTGAAATTATTAATTGGACTTTACTTTTTGCAAAGTCTTGATAAATAATGGCAATTGCCAAATACGATAATTACTTTAGACGGAAAAAACGTATTACCAAAAATAATGGAAGGGAAAAATGATGTCCGATTTCCGATATTGTATCAGAAAGTTCCTCGAAATATTGTTGTATTGTGAAAATACTGATTCAAATAACAGCTCTTTGGTTTTTGCAAGTGCCAAAAGCCCTTTGAATGAGTTTTTGAAACTTGGAACAGGTTGATTTATATTATTATTTACCGAGCTTTCTGATTGGGATGTGTGGCAGAAGAGTTTCGTTGAAAAGTCAGAAAAATAAAGCTCTTGTGATGCAAATGAATTGCTTTGAAAATTAGAATGTGCAACCGACTTTGTTACGACACCTATCGCAAAGCAATAAATCGCTGTTAGAAAAACTACGCTTAATATTCTGCTACGACTTTTCACGGTGCAAAGATAATCAAGTTTTTTGGATTGGCTGATTTAAATATAGGTTTCCTCTGTCGCAGCTTCCTAATCGCTGCACAAAGATTAATAATTAAGTCGTGTACAGCAAATTAGCAAGGGGATGATTAACACTTATAGAAAATTTAAAGAGATAGAAAAGTTTCAGATCCTGGGTAAGGTTGAGAGCCAAGGGTCTGAATTAATTTCCAGCAAATATCAAATTTCGCGAAGTGGGTTTTACTGTAAGAAAAACAGATTTGATTGTAAGTAGCTGGTAGCGTAAACCAGGAATACCCTCACTATAGTCCCTAAGCATAAGCTGGGAATTTTGCAGGATCAAGCATGCTATAAAATAAGGTCTCTGCGAAACTAACTTTTTCGATACCGCCCAAGCGTAAGCCAACCTTGATACACAAGAGTGATAATACATGCGACCGAAATCATTCTAAGAATTTTTTCCAGAAAATAGGGGGACAATCCAAAGTATATCTGATGCACTACAATTGATTTACTCACACCACTCATATCTATCGTAAATACAGTGTAATGCACAATGCCAATCTAATCACTATGAAATTTGTCAGCGCCAATTTACTTAGTGTTGTTAATTTGTTGTCTTGTGTGAATGTCGGTTGAGATGCCACAAGTGAGTTTAGTTGTTTTGAATAGGGATTTGCTTTTTATATTTACAAACATTACAACCACCAATCCTAAATTCATTACCATCTTTTAATAGAACTCTTCCAAATTCAGCCACAGTATCAGGGAAACTCTGCAACCACATATCTTTAATTAGATAAATGTTCTCTTGCTCAAAAACTTCATCAACTAATTCATAGTTTCTAACAGCCCAAGTGGAATCATGTGGAGTTGCCTTAATCATGTCGGGATTAATGCATGAAGTAATATAAGAATTCCAATATTCAGCGATTATTCCAATTTTCCCAAGTTTTTCGAATTCCCTGGAAATTTCGGCTCTAGGAGTCATCGTCTTAGGCCAAATATATTTTATGTTGTAAAGCGCTCCTATACCTCCGGTAACCACTGTTATCATTAAAAGAACGTTGATATAATTAATATGCTTTTTTGAGACATTTAAATTGTCTAATATCAATAAAAGCGAGAATGAAAGCGAAATATAAGTGCACGTAAAATATCTTCGAGGAACACCATTTAAAAAGGTCCAATTAGATATTATCATTATCACAAAAAGTGAAGTGGCTTCAAAAAGAAAAAATAAGATCCATTTCTTTGAAGAACTACTTAATCTTACCTTTTTAATTTGAAGAAACATTACTATTAAAATAACTATTACAAAATAGGCATATACACTTGTAAAAGGCTCATTAGCCTTGAATTTAAAGAAAGCTAAAACAGTATTCACAAAAATTCTAAGAGATAGTTTTATGGTCTTAAAATCACTGAATGTGGTATAATCATATCTGTTCTGAGCAATATTTTTTGCATAATGAATAAATATGTAACATAGAATAACCCCCATTAATGCATAGTAGAATTCTATCCTTTTGAATAAAGAGAGAGAAAATTTATTTGCTTTCAAATAAAAATATAATTGAACTGCTAACAATAAAAAGACACTAACAACTGCCATATCAGTCACCCAAATTACCGCTATAAGAAGAAGTGTAATTAACGAAAGAATTGAATGACGAAAAAGCGGATTATTCTGAATTTTCTCTTTTTGATAATAATCAATCAAATAACAGGATATTGCAATTAAGCTATAATGTATTCCAAAAGCTAATTGAGTAACATCAATAAGCCTCATTGGTGGGAAAAACCAAATAATTGCAAAAATTATTTTTAAAATATATGATCTTAAGAAATGAGAAAATGACAGAAATCCCAAAAGCAGTATTAAATAGTGTACAATAGATTCAGAAGTAATTGCAGATAAGTTAAATAATTTGAAAGGTATCTGGCCGAGTAAGGGAATGAGGCTACCCATTCTATCCTGTCCCCAGAAATAAAGGTCTTTGGGCAGTTTAAAGTAATGAATCATTAATATAGTTACCGCATTGTCAGAATTCAGGACAGGATAAAATAATGAAGAATAAAAACGAAAGGATAATAGAAAAATCAACCCTATTGTTAAGAAATATATTTTCTTCATTGATCATTATTATTAACGTGGAACACCCTTCACAGTAATGCTGTGAACAGTGCTTCTTAACTAAAATTAATTAATTTGTAAGAATCATTTGTTTTGTAGCAATGATCTTACCATCAGCACTTAAACAATAAAAATATAAACCTGGTTCAAATTCCGAACCCTTTATTGTTATAGAAGATTCTCCTCTTTGATTAATTGCAAAACGTTTTATTTGTCTTCCCTGTAAATCATATATATATAGGGTAGCAGAATTTATATTGTCTAAAAGATTGAACCGAATGGTAGTATTTTCATTGAATGGATTTGGGGAATTTTGAAATAATTCTCCATAAGTATTGTTCTTCATAATAGATGAAAAATTCTGAGAAAATATTTCATTTAATGCATTTATATGTAGCTTTAATGCTTCAATTACCTCATTCTGTTTTTTTAATTCTTCAACTAAAAGAGGAATAAATGCAACATAATCAATACCTAATATGCCATCGTTATCTTCATAAACCAATTCCGGGAAAATTTCCTTTACCTCTTGAGCAATGAAACCATAATGAATCCGTTTGTCAGATTCGACCATTCCCCCAATTTGTTTACTAGGGTTCATTGTTTCAGTTTGAATTGTATTTGTATTTTTAGACAAAGAATTATTAACGATGTATGATACTCCGCGTAATTTGTAAATTTTACTTACTTCCTTTGAAATAGGAGCGATATTAGATTTTAATAAAGAATCTGACGTGTAAATTGTAGTGTTAACTCGTAGGTTGCCATTCACATCAAGTTTGTAGGACGGTGCTCTTCCAATACCAACGTCTCCGTTTGAATTAAAAGTCATTATAGAACTTGGAGAATTTAAATTTCTAAATATCTGACCTAACCCGTTTTGGTCTATTCCAAAGCCAAATGCAAAAACTGAATTAATTGTCCAAAATCTGGCAATGTTTGCAGAACTTGAGAAAATTCGAGCCTCCAAAGTTTGATTTGCTCCAGTGATCTCCAAATTACCACCTTGGGGAAACGGAGATGCTGTACCAATTTTTACAGTACCATCTGCTCTAACTTTTAACTGCGCATCAATTTTGTTTATAATAATGACACTTAGCACGATCGTAAATAATACTTTCAAATTTGCTTTCATCGTTTTTGTCTTTTAGGTTAATAAACTATTATTAAATACATGGGGTTATTAATTACATGGGGTAGGGATAATATTTAACTCACTTCCAATAGGAACGGAGAAGTCTCCGTTGATTGTTGTTTCATCTGTTGCTCTGAAAGTTTTAATGTCTCCTGAATATAAGCTTATTGTACTAGTTCCATTGCCGATTGTTATTTTTCTCTTTACTGAAGAAACATAATTGCTTAAATCAGTATTATTGTTAATTACAATGTCCATGGTGCAATCGTATCTTAATTGATAATATCTGAAATAGTCAATTTTCATGTATTGAGGAAAAGTAATTGATGGATTAAAATCATCAACTCCACTATCAATCTGTAAATCAATTACAACCTTTTGAGGGTCCATTATTAAACTAGGATGATTAAAGGACGAGTAAAATGGTACATCATCAAAGTAAAATATTATTCTATCAGAATTCCATTCAACACCGTATTTATGATACTCAGAAAATAAAGGGCTAGGATTTGTATATACGCCCTCGCCAACTTTGTATGAACCACCACTTCCATTCTCATCATGCCAGCCAATACATTCGTTTTTCCATCTGCATATTGAGTACCAGAAGGCTCCAGAATATCAATTTCATCATGTACATAGTTGGGTTGATTTATATTTTCTTGGTGATATGTCCAGAATGCAGGCCAAAATTTCTGACCATTAGGTAAACCATTATGATAATTACCAGGTAATTTTGCGTATATTTCATAATATCCATAATGATAACTTTCTGATAAAGTGTTTACACCTCCTGTATTACAGCATTCCCAGAAATCATACGGTGGTGTTGAATTGGGGAATGGAGCATCTGTTTTTAGGATTAATTCCCCTCCAGAAACTGTTACATTTGATGTAACAAACCGGCTATTTCCACCCCAATTACAACATTCTCCTTGCCAAAGGTCTATAACATTCCATTTAGATAAATCTAATGTATTAAACTCATCACTGAGGCTAGTATTTAATTGCCAAGTTAAGTCTTTAGTTGGTGTTAACTGTGCATATAAACCCGAAGAGGTTAAAATAGTCAATAAGTAAATTTCGAATTTTCTTTTCATTTTTTAAATTTTTAAATAAGTGATTATTGGCCTGCCTGTTTTTCTATAGATTGAATTTTATAAAAGTTTAGGACGTTTTCATTGTTATTCTGGTTAAGTAACGATAGTTCACGCTCCGAGTTTGTCAAGGGTAATACGAGCGATGATGCATTTTTTATTTTTTCAATGGTATCATCGCCCTTGACAAATTCTCCGTTTTGTGTTGTCCAGTTATAAAACATGCTTCGTAAAATCTGGTACTTACGGCAAGTCAGCTCAACTCCATGATTCTCCCCCTCACGTAAGATCTGGAGCTTTTCTTCCACCTGAAATTTTCGCTTATTGTTATTCATACTCTTGCAAATTTACTATACAAAACTAATTTATTAATTTTTATCCAGCGAATTAGGCGGCTAAAACATTTTGCTAAAATATTTGGTTTGATATTCATTTTGTTAGAATTTAAATTTTACTTACTCATGTGGCTTTTTAGAATACGTCCCATTTTTATGAGTAGATTCTGATCTCTACTTTTTTTAAAGTTCAATAATACAATTTTTTTGTTACATTGGGTGGTCAGCCGTTTGGCTTTCGCAGACCGTCTTAAACTTTAAATTTACCCTTAAATCTTTTATAGATACACCTTTTTATTACTTTAGGTGAACAAATACATGCAAATTGCAATATATTTTGAATCTTTTTCATTAAAGAGGTGTTTAATATTTCTGCAAA
>AMZC01002280.1_pt1 | contig 16545 bp, 13 predicted proteins | sample 948551 | NCBI WGS metagenome assembly AMZC01 (sample SAMN01120625, study PRJNA171369) | bioreactor sludge metagenome | biome: sludge; isolation source: anaerobic thermophilic cellulolytic sludge from lab reactor | place: China: Hong Kong, Shek Wu Hui wastewater treatment plant | collected... | reverse complement strand
GATGGCCCGCCGCGCCTCGGTGATGCCCCACTCGTCTTGCCTGGCCGGAAATTCCTCGCTGAAGAATTTGTCTATGTTGTTGACCATGTTGCGGTTGGGGATGAGCACCACCATGGTGGGGATGAAGATGGTCGCCAGAAAGACGCTGAACAGCAGGTTGCTACCGGGGAATTCAATGCGCGCAAAGGCATAGGCCGCCAGAATCGAGGTGATCGTCTGCCCGACGATGGTCAGGATGGCCACCTTGACGCTGTTGAAGAAATACTTCGAGAAGTTGGACTCGTTCCACGCCTCCACATAATGGGCCGCCCCGCCCACGATCACGTAGTGCCGATGCACGGTGAACAACCTGTTCAGCAGCGGCAGGTCAATGTCCAGGCTGAAGGAAGCGTAACCGATACGCTGCGTGCGCAGATATTCGTCCAGCGTCAGGCTGCGCTTGAGCTGACTGTCTTCGATCTGCGAACGCACGTCGCGCAGGTACGGCGGCAGATGGCCGGAATCCAGGAAATCCTGCATGGTGCGCTGCAAATCGGCCTCTTCGATGGGCGTGATGGAGATGAACTGCTGCGTGGGCAACAAGCGACCCCGCACGATATCGCCCTGCTTCTGCAACGATGTGGTGACCATCCACAGAAACGGCGTGACAAACAGAATCGCCCCCAGGGTGAGGATGACATATACCAGCACCCGGAAGGGGTTCAGCCGCAATCCTGGTCGCCGGAAGGGCGGCACGGCCACCGTCTCCACAGGCGTGATCGCCCGTGCGTCTGCCTGTGTCGTGCTAGCCATAGAACACCTGCTCCCTTGCCAGCCGGTTCTGCACCAGCGTCAACACCAGAATGACCCCAAACAGGCTGAAAGCCAGGGCCGCCGCATAGCCGGGATCGTTGGCCGCGTAGAGCGTTTGAAAGATGTGCACGCTCATGGTGTCCACTTCCTTGCCCGTCGCCTGCCCGCGCAACACGTAGATATGCGAAAACGCCTTGAAGGTGCCGATCACCGACAGCATGGACAGGAAAAACGTCGTGGGCGAGAGCAGCGGCAGGGTGATGTTGCGGAAGCGCGACCAACGCCCTGCCCCATCTACTTCCGCCGCCTCATACAGTTCGCGCGGGATCGCGCCCAGCCCCGCCAGGAACACCACCGCGTTATAGCCAGAAAAGACCCAGATGTTGTAGAGGATCACCGAAGTCAGGGCCAGGCTGGGGCCAGCCAGACTGTCCGGGATGCTCAGCGGGTTGCCGCCCAATACCTGCTCGTAGAAGATGCGGAAGATGCCCTGCGGCTCCTTGAGCCAAGTCAGCGGGCCGATGCCGAACAACCCCAGGGCGCGATTGGCCAGGCTGGTGGCGTCCATGCGAAAGATCACCAGGAAGACCGTAGAGGTCGCCACGCTGGGAGCGATATAGGGCATGAAGTAGATGACGCGATAGAGCGACTTACCCAGCTTGACCTCAGAAAACAGCAGGTAGGCCAGGAAGAGGCCCAGCGCCAGTTGCACCGGCACCGTGCCCAGCGAATACATCGCCGTGCGCCAGAGCGCGTCCATGGCTTCCTGCGTCTCGCGTCCGCCCAGTTCCAGGGTGCGCGGCAACTCGCTGATCAACATCCATCCGCCGACCATCAGCAACACAGCCAGCAGGATCGTCGCCCCGAACCCCAGCGGCGTCTCGCGGCGCTGTGCTCCCTGCCACACCAGATAGGCCGCGCCAATCAGCGCCGCGCCGACCGCCACAGAGAAGACTTGCGGCCAGTAGAGAAGCTGCGCTTTGAGAATCTCCGGGCGCAGGATGGCTGGTGCAGGGGTACCGGTAGCGTACTCATAGGCCAGGGCGAACTGCTCCTGCGACAGCGCGCCCATCCCCGCTGCCGCCTGTTGATTGAGTTGCGCCGCCCCCACCAGATAGATGAACATGAAGAAGACGCAGATGCCCACCAGCACGCGCCCCCGATGCAGCCAGCGGTGCAGGCGCGGATGCTCGTCATCGTCCACCTGACGGCGCACGGCGGTCATGGTCAGCACTGCCGCCAGCCCCACCAACACGCCTACCGCTGCGTACACCTGCTTGTAAAGCGGCTCGGTCTGTCCGCCATTACGGACCACCGCCTCGCCTACGTCGAGTGCCGAGTAGATGTCCACCTGCCGCACCGCGCGCGCCCCTTCTGTCACAAAGGGCACGTACAGTTGCTCGCCCTGCGGAATGCCGGTGAGCTGTCCTTCCGCCAGCGTGCCATCCGGCAGGATAACCTGCACCTTTTGGTTGTTGGCGAAGGCGGCTTCCAGACGGGCGATCTTGTCCACCGATAGCTCGCTATAGGCTTCGGGGGCCAGGGGAGCCTGGATGGTCTTACCCTTGACCTTGACCTCGACCATCACCGCGCCAGACTCGAAGGCCAGGCCGCGCAGCCGCACCGAGTCGTCGGGGACATCTACCACGCCCTCCAGCACGCGCTGATTGAAAATCACTGTCGCCAGATGACGGGCCTGTGCCGTGCTCTGCTCCATCTGATCGACTGTGTAGAGGGCCAGCAGGATCGCCAGCAAAGTGAGCAGGCCCATGAGCGTGGTAGCGCCGACATAGCTGCCCGTGCGGATGCGGCCCAGGCGAGGCACCAGCCAGTAAAGCAGCGCCGCAAACAGAGCCATGAGCGCCAGCCAGCCAATGCCTCCCAGCCCCAGGCGACGGATGAGCGGCGGACCGGCCCACCAGAGCAGCGCCAACCCCACCAGTCCGCCCCAGGTCAGAGCCACCCGGCGGGCGACCCCTTCCTCGCTCTCTGGCTGCAATTGATCGGCCAGGTAATAGCCGCTCAGCGCTGCCAGAATGAGCAGCAACGGGAACCAGGTGTACCCTTCGATGCCCGTCACCAGGATGAACGAGAGCGCGATCAGCGCCGCGCCCATCAGCAAACCCGGAATGACATAGGGCCAGAGGTTGCCCCCCACCTGCTGACTGTGGGCAAAAGCGTTGCGCCAGGACCGATAGGCCAGCAGCACGAAGATGGCGCATAGCGCAAAGAGAATGACGTAGATCAGGCTGCCCAGCGAGCGGGTGTAGTTCGCCAGACCCACATACTTGTTGGTGATGGGCGACCCGGACTTGAGACTTTCGTAGAAACCGGCCACCACTGGCCACAGGCCGAACAGGAAGGTGACAATCGTTGCGGGCAACACAAAGAGATAGCCGGTCAGTGCCTCACGAAATTTGCGACGGCGCTTCCCGGCTATCAGATCGTGCTCGGTCGTTGTGGGGGACGCCTTCCTGCTTCTGAGCGAGAGCGTAGCCATGGACACTCCCCTGTTGAGTTAATGCCTGCCCCACGCTGCGATCCCCATCGGCTCGCGGGCACAGTGCGCGATCTCGTCGTGCCCCAACCGGATTGTACAGAAACATCGCCGGCCCGCAAAATCAATTCACCGGGGCAGCCGCCTGACTGTCTGTCTACTCCGTGAGATTGGCGCGGGCCAGGTCGCGGCGCTGATAGAGAATCATCCCCGTGCCGTAGAAATCCGTCGGGATGAAACGCACCTGTTGATACAGCTCAGCGAAAGCGGGGTCGCGCGCCAGACCATTGCGCACGAAGCTTTCCATCACCACCAGATAGTCGGGGCGGTAATCGAAGATGATCGCCGGCGGGATGGCGTAGTTCGCGTCTTCGATCAGCAATGATCTGTCCAGCGGATAGTAGGCCGACACTTCCGGCGTGATCAGCCCTACCGTGTCCAGAATACGCGCCCGACTGTAGTAGCCCACCGCTCCAATGTCACCGGCAGCCACCAGCGATTGTTCAGTGACGCCAAACTCGTCTCGCAACGCCTCGGCCATGCGGCGGTAATTCAGTTCGATCTCGTGCCAGGCCATGGCGGGCGCGGGCCGGTTCGGGCCGTGATCGGGGTGCAGCACCCAGGCGTTGAGCGACAGCAGGGCGAAAATCGTCCCGGCCACCGCGCTTGCCATCACCGGCAGGCGGGGCCGGTGTACGGCCTCGGCCACCGCCTGCGTCAGCGCCCAAACGCCCAGTACAATGGCCATGAAATAGGCCGGCAACGGCGGAGCCAGGTACCAGCGGAAAATCAACGGATTGGCCAGGCTGAAGACCGCCAGGTAGACCCATGGAAAGAACAGGAACGGCAACAGGCGGGGGCAGCGTTTGCTTGCGTAGAGCGTCCCGGCAGCGGCCAGCATGGGATACAACACGAGGCCCACGACGATGCCCGGTATGCCGAGCGCGTCGTACTCGAAGAACGGCGTGGCGTAGTGCTGCAACAACCGCACGATGGCCTGCGTATCGTCCACCACATAGGCCAGCCGCTTGGCATCCAGCGAGCGCGGCAGCACCGCGCCAAAGTAGGCCAGGCTGAACAGGAACCAGGGAGCCAGCGTCGCCCCGAAGATCAACCATCCCTTCCAGGGCCATCTGTCCCTGAGGGGGCGCTCCCGCTGACGCCAGGCCAGCCACAGTTGCTGCGCGAAAAGCAAACCGACCCAGATCAGCGAGTCTATGCGGGTGAGCACGCCCAGCGCGGCAAACAACGCCATCCAGCGCTCGCGCCCGATCACGTAAACATAGGTTGCCGCCACCAGCCACAGGATGGCGACGCTGGTCTCCATGCCGCCTGCCGCGAACGTCACGCTCATCGGACTGATAGCCCACAGCACGCCAACGACTGCCGCAGGTAGCAGGTGTCCGGTCAGGCGGCGCACCAGACCGGCCAGCAGCAAGGCGGTCAGCGCGGCGGCCAGTGCATTGACGACGACAGCAAACCAGGGGTACGCCTCGCTGCCAGTGATCCAGCCCAGAACAGCCATCAGCAGCGTGTAGAGAGGCGTAGTCGTGCCCAGCGTGCGTACGCCAGGGTTGTAGACGAAGCCGTGTCCCTCGACCAGATTGCGGCTGTAGCGAAAAGTGATAAAGGCATCGTCAATGGTGCGCGGGCCGGGCAACCCATGCGCCAGCAATGCCAGCACGCCCACCCCGCCCAGCACCAGGACCAGCCGGCGCTCCTGGCTCAGCCGATCCGTCAGAGAGATTGCCGCCATGCTCACCCCGTCACTTTGCCGCGCCGGATTCCGCTCAATAGCCTTCGCCAGCCTGTCCCTGGGCGGCTCCGCCCGCTTCCGCCAGAATGCGCACCCCTGCGCTCGCCCCGATGCGCGTCGCCCCCGCCTGAATCATGGTCAGTGCGTCAGCAAAGGTACGGATGCCGCCCGACGCCTTGACGCCCACCGTCGGGCCGACCGTCTGCCGCATCAGGGCCACGTCGTGTGCCGTCGCACCGCCGGGGCCGAAACCGGTAGAGGTCTTCACGAAGTCGGCTCCCGCTTCTACAGCGAGTTTGCACGCAGTGACTTTCTCCTCGTCGGTGAGCAAGGCCGTCTCCAGAATCACCTTGCATAGCGCGCCGTGCGCGTGCGCCACTTCCACCACAGCCGCGATGTCCTGGCGCACCAGGTCGAGGTCTCCGGACTTGAGCGCGCCGACGTTCTGCACCATGTCCACCTCGTGCGCGCCCAGCGCGATCACCTGCTCTGCCTCGAACGCTTTCACGGCAGGCAGAGTCGCTCCCAGCGGAAAGCCGATAACCGTGCATACCCGCACGTCCTCGATCCCCGCCATCATCTCCGCCGCCAGAGCCACGTAAGCCGGGTTGACACACACCGATGCAAAATGATAGGCGCGCGCCTCCTGGCACAGGGCGATCACCTGTTCGCGCGTCGCCTCTGGCCGCAGCAGGGTATGGTCTATCAGACGGGCAAGCTGCGCCGGACTGATGCTGGTCTGAGTCACCTGTTCACTCTCCTGATGGTTTTGCTGGACGCCCATTGCTCGCGCCCGGCATGGTAGCCCGGCGCAAAACGAGCAGGCCGAAGCCTGCTCGTCTGATCACTGACACCCTCAACATTTCACCAGTTCACCAGAGCCACATAGGTAGGGAAAACATTCCCCCATAGCACTTCGCAGGCCTGCCGCCAGTGATCGGCGCGGCCCTGACGCAACATAGAAAGCTGCCGCTCCACGCGCGCCGCCTGTCGGTCCTGGACCGTTCGCTGCGCAGAATTGCCCCGCACCTCTTGAACGACCCACATGCCCTGCCGTCGCGCTGCCCCCTCGCTGACGGTGTTGCGCAGACGCTCCCAGGCCCCCGCAGGGGGCATGGCGAGCGCCTCGTCCAGCAGGGCTTCGCGGATCAGATCATCGAGCAGGGCATCTTCGGCCAGGCAACGCTGCGGGCACAAAGCCCGCCCTACCCTGAGCAACAGACTAGATATACCCATGCGCCACCTCTGGCAACCAGCCGAGATTCGAGCCGAGGGCCGCGCGCAGATTCTCGCGGGCGTAGAACAGGCGCGACTTGACAGTGCCGACCGGCAAATCGAGAATCTCGGCAATATCCTGCAAACTCAAGTTATTCAGGTAGTACAACACGACAACCACACGCTGATCCAGGCTTAGCTCCGCAATAGCGCGCCGCACATTCTGCCGGATCTCGCTCTGCTCCGTGACCTGATCCGGAGCCTGCTTCATCGGGCCGGGCAACAGGTCGGAGACCTGCTCCAGCGGTGTGCGTTGATGGCGCGCGTGTGTCAGCCAGGTGTAGCTGAGGTTGACCGTAACCCGGTACAGCCAGGGAGCCAGGGGGCGATTGGTATCAATCCGGTGAGCATTGGCGTAGACCTTGAGGAAGCAATCCTGCAGGATGTCCTCCGCCGCAGCCGGATCGCGCACGATCGCCAGCGCCGTGCGGTAGACCCGCTGGCGATACCGCTCGAACAACACGCCCAGAGCGTCTAGATCGGCTTCTTGCAGACGACGGATGAGTTCAGAGTCGGGGACAGTAGCGTCGCTGCGGCTCATGGCAACCCCTGGCATACCAGCACATCCATCAAGTCTTTTTTCAAAACAAGTCTCTTCGTTCGAACTACGCGCGAAAAATCCACCTGGCACTAACCCTGAACTGGCGTACAACGTCGTTGTGACTTAAGATTATAGGCACTTCGCCAGATCATACAAGAGCAACCGGCACACCGGGGCTGCTGTGCGGGAAATGGCCTGGAGGGGGAAGCATGCAAAAGTGTGGGAACTGCGGACACGAGAACCGCGCGGGGGTTGTCTTCTGCGAAAACTGCGGGGCGAGTCTGATCGGCAAGCAGCCGCTCAGCACCAAAGCGCTGGATGTTGCGCCAGCCAATCAAAGCGGCGATTCCACGATTCCGTCCCCGCTGAGCGCCATCGTCCAGGAGATGGCCATCTTCAAACCGGGCGATATCCTCAAGCTGAGCGTCGAGGGCACCACCAAACCCATCGAGTTGCAACCCAAAGGGGAAGTGATCCTGGGCCGTCGCGACCCGGCTACCGGCACCACCCCCGACGTAGACCTGACGCCGTTCGCGGGCTATCGGATGGGAGTCAGCCGTCGTCACGCAGCGATTCGCCAGGGCGACGACAACACGCTCAATGTGTGGGACCTCGGCAGCAGCAACGGCACATTCCTGAACGGACAGCGCCTCAATGCCCATCGCCCCTATCCACTGCGCGATGGGGACGAACTTCGGCTGGGCCAGATGGTCATCCGCGTCAACTTCAAGCCCGCGCCTGCGACCGTCGCCGAGCCAGCGCCAGCTCCCCTGCCTTCGACCAGACCGCTGCAGCCGATTCCAGAAGCCTCTGCTCCTGCTACCTCGCCGGCGGTTTCCCCTAAACCGGTGACCGGGGTCGTGCCCGCTGCCCCTGTGCCGGTCACAGCACCGCAACCGCCCGCCGAGAAGCCCGCGGCAGTTGTGACACCGCCCAGCCCGACGGCTTCCGAAGAAGCGCAACCAGCGGTCAGCGCACTGGAAGCATCGGCGGCCCCTGCGACGGTTGCCCCCGCGGATGAAGGAGCAGCGTCACCAGCGCCCGCCGCCGAACAGCCCGCAGCCCCTGCCCCCTCACCAGCACCTGCGGCTGCTGAACAACCAGCGGCTCCCGTGGTCGCCAGGCTGGAAGCGGCTGAGCCTGCCCCTCCCACAACGCCTCCTCAGGAAACGCAGCCGGCAGCAGCAGCGGAGTCCGCCGCGCCAGCGGTTCCCCCTGTGCATCAGGAGCAAGCGCCCCCGCCGCCAGCGGCTGAGCAGGGCAGCGAACCAGAGGCAGGCAAGGACAAGACAACCCCTCCTGACTCGTGATGGGTTGCGCGTGTCAATCTCCCTTGAGCATAGGGATTTTGATCCCGTGCCGTCGTGCTGCGGCGATTGCCTCCGGGTAACCGGCGTCGGCGTGCCGGGCGATGCCCATGCCCGGATCCGTCGTCAGGACGCGCTCCAGGCGGCGCGCCGCTTCCGGCGTGCCATCGGCGACGATCACCTGTCCCGCGTGCTGACTGTAACCGATGCCGACACCGCCGCCATGATGAAAACTGACCCATGTCGCGCCGCCAACGGCATTGATCAGCGCATTGAGAATGGCCCAGTCGGAGATGGCGTCTGAACCGTCGCGCATCCCTTCCGTCTCGCGGTTGGGCGACGCCACCGAACCGGCGTCCAGGTGATCGCGCCCGATCACGATGGGCGCGCGCACTTCGCCCGCAGCCACCAGTTCGTTGAAGGCCAGCCCGGCCCGCGCCCGCTCGCCATAGCCCAGCCAGCAGATGCGCGCGGGCAGCCCCTGGAACTCGACTTCGCGCTGCGCCATCTTGATCCAGCGCACCAGGTGCTCATCGTAAGGGAAAAGCTCCAGGATCGCCTGATCGGTACGGTAGATGTCCTGCGGGTCTCCAGAGAGCGCCACCCAGCGGAACGGCCCCTTGCCCTCGCAGAACAGGGGCCGGATATAGGCCGGGACGAAGCCCGGATAGTCAAACGCATTGGTCACGCCAGCGTCGTAGGCCTGCTGACGCAGGTTGTTGCCATAGTCGAAGACCACCGCCCCACGCGCCTGGAAGTCCAGCATGGCCTGGCAATGCTCGGCCATGGTCTGCCGGGCGCGGCGCTGATACTCAGCGGGATCGCGCTGACGCAACGCGAACGCCTCGTCTACGGGCATCCCGGCGGGGATATACGACAGCGCGTCGTGCGCCGGAGTCTGATCGGTGACCACATCGGGGACGATGCCCATGCGCACCAGCCGCGGGAACACGTCGCCCGCGTTGCCGATCACCCCGACGGAGAGCGGTTCCTGGCGCTCTCTGGCCGCCAGGGCCAGTTCCAGCGCTTCTTCCAGGTCGCCCACCACGCGGTTCACGTAGCGCATCCGCAGGCGGCGTTCGGCCATGCGCGGGTCGGCTTCGACCACCAGCGCTACCCCCTCGTTCATGGTCACGGCCAGCGGCTGCGCCCCGCCCATCTCGCCCAGCCCGGCGGTGAGTACCAGTTTGCCCTTCAGGCTGCCCCATCCCTGTTGGCGGGCCAACGAGCCGAGCGTCTCATAGGTGCCCTGCAGGATGCCCTGCGTGCCAATGTAAATCCACGATCCGGCGGTCATCTGCCCATACATGATCAGACCCCGCCGCTCCAGTTCGTCGAAATGATCCTGCGTGGCCCAGTGGGGCACCAGGTTCGAGTTGGCCAGCAGCACGCGCGGCGCGTCGGGGTGTGTGCGGAAGACAGCCACCGGCTTGCCAGACTGCACCAGCAGTGTCTCGTCGTTTTCCAGCTCGCGCAACGTGGCGACAATGGCGTCGAATGCTTCCCAGTTGCGCGCGGCCTTGCCCCGCCCCCCGTATACGATCAGGTTATCGGGGTCTTTGGCCACGTCCGGGTCGAGATTGTTCATCAGCATGCGCAGGGCCGCTTCCTGCAGCCACCCCTTGCAAGAGATTTGAGTGCCGCGAGGGGCACGAATGACGCGAGAAGTCATGGCATTGCTCCAAATCTTCTACGACAACAAGGACTTTACGGTATTCCGGCAGGCGTATTCTAACACTCCAGCGGTCAAAGCACATTGCCACTCGCCGCTCTACGCCAAAAGTGACATAATCGAGGCCGGAACCTATCTTCGGCGAGCCTCACGGCGACTTGCTGGAAATCGTTATTCAGGAGGAGTAGGGTTATGGAATACACCAACCTTGGCCGTAGCGGGCTACAGGTCAGCCGCCTGTGCCTGGGCACCATGAACTTCGGCCCGTACACGACGGAGCAGGACAGCTTCGCCATCATGGATCGCGCCCTGGAAGTGGGCATCAACTTCTTCGACACGGCCAACGTCTACGGGCGCAAACAGGGGGAAGGCGTCACCGAACAGATCATCGGGCGCTGGTTCGCGCAGGGCGGCGGTCGCCGCGAAAAGGTCGTGCTGGCGACCAAGGTCTACGGCAAGATGGGCGACTGGCCCAACGAGTCGCGGCTTTCGGCGCGGCACATCAAACGGGCCTGCGAGGCCAGCCTGCGCCGCCTGCAGACCGACTGGATTGACCTCTACCAGATGCATCACATTGACCGCCACACACCCTGGGAAGAAATCTGGCAGGCGATGGAGCAACTGGTGCAGGAAGGCAAAGTGATCTACGTCGGCAGCAGCAATTTCGCCGGCTGGCACATCGCCCAGGCGCAATGCGCCGCTGCCGCGCGGCACTTCATGGGGCTGGTCTCCGAGCAGAGCCTGTACAACCTGACCGCACGTACTATCGAACTGGAAGTCATTCCGGCCTGTCAGGCGTACGGCCTGGGACTGATTCCCTGGAGTCCGCTGGCTGGTGGACTGCTGGCCGGAGCGCTGCGCAACGCCCAGGAAGGCCGCCGCACAGAGGAGCGGATACAGGAGCGCACCGAGACGCTGCGCAGTCAGCTTGAGCGCTACGAGCAATTCTGCGCCGGGCGCGGAGAGCACCCGGCCCACGTCGCCCTGGCCTGGCTGCTCCATCAACCCGCCGTCACCGCGCCGATCATCGGACCGCGCACGCTCGATCAACTCGACGGCAGTCTGCGCGCGCTGGAAATCAAATTCTCGCCCGAAGAACTGAAAGCTCTCGACGAAATCTGGCCAGGGCCAGGCGGGCCAGCCCCCGAAGCCTACGCCTGGTGATCGCGCTATGAATCAACAGGGGCAGGCCGGACTCTCCCGCCTGCCCCCTGGTTGACCGATCTCGGCTGCCAGCAAGGCCGTCACCGGCACGATACCTGCTCGCCGGGCTTCTCATTGACGGCCTCTTGAGCGGTCTGGCGCTGACGTTCGCGGCGCTCTTCTCGCAACATCACCAGCACCAGCCCTCCCACGCCCAGCACCACGCAGCTATCGGCCACGTTGAACACTGGCCAGTACGACACGTCGAAGAAGTCCACCACGTACCCCAGGCGCAGCCGGTCGAGCGCGTTGCCGAGCGCCCCGCCCAGTTGCAGCCCCAGCGCCACCCGAATCAGCCAGGCATCCGCCGGAATCTGGCGATAATAGTAGAGGATGATGGCCGAGACGATGACAGCGATCCCCAGGAAGAGGAAGCCACCCTGCGGGAACAGGCCGAATGCCGCACCGGTGTTACGCACGTGCGTGAAGCGGAAGACATCTTCCAGCGCCTTCACCGGTGCCCAGGAATCATACAGGGGCAGATGCGCAGCGACGTAGGCTTTGCTGACCTGATCCGCCAGCAACACCAGCCCGACGACGCTCACCAGCAAGAGCCAGTGCCGCGCGGAATGCCACAGCGCCCCGGAAGCCCCCCGCCGCATCACAACCTCGCCTGATAGTCGCGCGTTTCGGCACAGTCCAGGCACAACGTAGTGTAGGGAATCGCTTCCAGGCGGGCGATGTCTATTTCCTGGCCGCACTGTTCGCAAATTCCATACGTGCCATGGTCATAGCGAGCCAGCGCCTCCTCCACCTGGCGTAGACGGGCGCGCGCTGCCTGCAACGCAGAGGCGCTCACCGTCTGCTCGTAGAAGGCGGAAGCGTGCTCGGCCTGATGATTGCTGTAGCCGCTGCCCTCCACGTCCAGCACGTTGGCGCTCTCCAACTGCGCCACCTTGTGCCGATAGTCCTCGCGGAGTTCGAGCAGCACGGTGTACAACTCTTCTTTGGTGGTAGTCATACCACGGCAGCCTCGAAGACTCGTCGAACTCGTTCGCTTTGCGCTCGATTCTAGCCCCGCCCGTCCTCAGGAGCAAACGGACGGAAGACGGGGAAGCCGTCTCCCGTCCGTTCTCTTGAGCGGTCAGCGCTTCAGCACGCCGACGGTCACCGTCTCGCCGTCGAAGCTGAATTCTGCCCGGAAAGCCCCTGTGGGCGGTTCACCCTCAGTCAGCGCATCCGCCAGCGTCTCGCGCTGAATCGTCTCGGCGAAGCGCTGCACAGCCTGACGCAGGCGCTCGCTGGCCCGATAGCTGATGGCAATGCGATCGTTCAGCGCAAAGTCGGCTTCCTTGCGCAACATCTGCACCCGCCGCACGAACTCGCGCATCAACCCCTCCTGGATCAGGTCGTCGTTGAGCGTGGTCGCCAGGGCCACCAGATAGCCGTAGTCCTCGGCCACCGCATAGCCCTCGGCGGCGGAGCGGATCACCTCGCACTGCTCCGGCGTCACCGTGTAGCTCTGACCGTCCACCTGCACCTGAATCGCTTCGCCCGCCAGCAGCGCCCTGGCCCAGCGCGTCACATCCGCCGGATCACCTTCGCGCAGAGCACGCTGTACCTTGGGAAAATCGCCCTTGAGGGCGCGCCCCAGGACCTGCGGCAGCGGATTGAGCCGATAGGTCACCATGTCGTCCGCCGAATTGGCCACCCTGACCGTCTTGACGTTCAGTTCCTCGGCGATAGTGCTCGCCAGTTCGCGCACGACCTGCTGCTCGCCGCTATAACGCACCACGAATACAGCTCCCGGCAGCGGCTGCCGCACCTTGATCCCGGCGCTGTTGCGGGCCGCGTGTCCCAGGCTCACCAGCCGTTGCGCCAGGCGCATATCCCCCATCAGCTTCTCGTCAATGCGCGTCGGATCGTAGACCGGCCAGCGGGCCAGATGCACGCTCTCTGGCGCTGTCGGGTCTGCGGTGACGACCAGGTTGCGATACATCGCTTCCGAAAGGAAGGGCATCGCTGGCGCAAGTAGCTTGGCCAGCGTCACCAGGCATTCATAGAGCGTCTGATAGGCGGCCAGCTTGTCGCTGTCGCTCTCCGACTTCCAGAAGCGGCGGCGCGAGCGGCGCACGTACCAGTTGCTCAGGCTCTCGACGAAATTCTCGATCGGGCGCGTGGCACGCGGCACGTCGTAGGTCTCGTAGCCCTCTGTCACCTCACGCACCAGATCGTGCAGCTCGCTGAGAATCCAGCGATCCAGCGCGTCGCGTTCGCTCAGGGGCACTGGCGGCGTGCGCGGATCGAAGCCATCCAGGTTGGCGTAGGTGACGAAGAAGCTGTAGACGTTCCACAGCGTCAGGTAGAAGTTGCGCACCACCTCGCCGACCAGCTCCACCGAGAAGCGACGCGGCTCACCGGGCGGGCCAGCGGTGTACATGTACCAGCGAAAAGCGTCCGCCCCGTACTTCTCCAGCACGCTCCACGGCTCGACGATGTTGCCCAGACTCTTGGACATCTTGCGGCCCTGGTCGTCGAGGATGTGCCCCAGCGAGATACAGTTCTTGAAGTTGACGCTCTCGAAGAGCATCACCGCGATGGCGTGCTGACTGAAAAACCAGCCGCGCGTTTGATCCACCGCCTCGCAGATGAAGTCCGCCGGGAACTGCTGATGGAACATCTCCTGGTTCTGATAGGGATAGCCCCACTGCGCCACGGCCATGGCACCGCTATCGAACCATACGTCAATCAGTTCGGGCACGCGGCGCATGGTGCCGCCACACTGCGGGCAGGGGAAGGTCACCTCGTCCACGTAGGGCCGGTGCAGGTCAAGGTCAGACAGGTCGCGCCCGCTGAGTTGCTCCAGTTCGGCCACCCCGCCGACGCAGTGCATATGCTTGCACTCCGGGTTTTCGCACTTCCACACCGGCAGCGGCGTGCCCCAATAACGCTCGCGCCCCAACGCCCAGTCGCGCAGCTCCTCCAGCCAGTTGCCGAAGCGACCGTCCTTGATATGCGCCGGCACCCAGTTGATCGTCTGGTTGAGTTCGATCATTTTGTCGCGATAGCGCGTCGAGGCGATGTACCACGTCTCGCGAGCGTAGTAGAGCAGTGGCGTGTGACAACGCCAGCAGAACGGGTAGTTGTGCACGTAGTCTTCGGCCTTATAGAGCAGGCCGCGGCGCCTGAGGTCTTCCTTGATCAGCGGGTCGGCATCTTTCACCCACATACCCGCCCAGGGCGTGACCTCCGGGATGAACGCGCCATCCGGCTGCACCGTCTGGATCACGGGCAGGCCATACTCGCGCCCGACTTCCATGTCGTCCGCGCCGAAGGCCGGGGCGATATGCACGATGCCGGAGCCGTCCTCCATGCTGACGAAATCGCCATGCAGCACGTAGGCGTAGTCCTGCTCGACGCGCACGAAGTGGTACAGCGGCTCGTAGCGCAACCCCAGCAAGTCTTCACCGCGCACCTCGCGCAGCACCTGGTAGCGCTCCGGGTGACGCAGCGCCTTGTACATCAGCGCCTCAGCCAGGATCAGCCGTTCGCTGCCCTGTCCGTCGTCCGCTGGGCCTTCCACCACCACGTAACGCTCGTGCCGGTTGACTGCCAGCGCCGCGTTGCCGGGCAAGGTCCAGGGCGTCGTCGTCCAGACCAGGAAATAGGTGCCCGGTTCGCCCTTGACCGCGAAGCGCACGAAGACGCTGGGATCGGCCACTTCCTCATAGCCCAGCGACACTTCGTGCGTGCTCAGCGGCGTGCCGCAGCGCGCGCAGTAGGGCACGACCTTGTAGCCCTGGTAAAGCAGCCCCTTGTTCCAGAACTGTTGCAGAATCCACCACACGCTCTGGATATAGTAGTTCTCATAGGTGATGTAGGCGTTCTCCAGGTCTACCCAGAAGGCGATGCGCTCGGTGAGCCGCTCCCATTCCTTGATGTAGCGGAAGACGCTCTCGCGGCACTTGCGGTTGAACTCGGCGATGCCGTAGGCTTCGATGTCCTTTTTGTGCTTGAGACCAAGCTCCTTTTCGACCTCGATCTCCACCGGCAGGCCGTGCGTATCCCAACCGCCTTTGCGCAACACATACGCGCCGTTCATGGTGTGATAGCGCGGGAACATGTCCTTGAAGGCACGCGCCAGCACATGGTGCGTCCCCGGACGGCCATTGGCCGTCGGCGGCCCTTCATAGAACACATAGTTGCGACCCCCTTTGCGCTCCTCCATGGAGCGGCGGAAGATGTCGCGCTCGCGCCAGAACGCCAGTTGTTCCTGTTCCAGAGCCTCGATGTCCACTTTGGGAGTGACCGGTTTGAACATGAGTTCCTCCTACCACGCGGTCCGGTTACCAGCCATCAATGCCAGGTCAGACGTCTCCCCGGCCCGCCAATCGCACGCGGCGCAGGCCGCACCAGCCTTCGTGCCACGTTTGCACCTCCTGTGATACCAGATGCGCGCTGCATACCATCCTCACGTTCAGCGAAACACCGTCAGGCGAAAGATCGTTGGCCCCACCTCTTCGGCATAGCCGGTGTGAATCTGCACTTCCCACGACACCCCTACCCCCGCCACGCGCCGACTGCCCTGACACTGCGCCACGCTGTACGGGCCGCCCTGTCCCAGCGAGGGATCGGTGACGTAGTCTGGCACGGGCGAGTAACGGCAGGTACCCCCTTCGCCTTCGTAGAACGCGGCCACTTCCTGCCCGCTCTGCGCCGTGCGGTAAACCCAGTATTCCGGCCCGTGTTTCGGCTTCTGATGCTCTACCACCTGCGCAGCGGGCGGGACGGGCACTTCGGGTGGGAACAGCAGAGCGTGCAGCGGCCCGGCCACGCGCGACAGGATCAGGAGCGCCAGAGTCAGCGCGACCAGCATGGCCAACAGCACCGCCCACAAGGGCACACCGCGACGTCCTTCCGGCAGGGCTTCACCTGCGCCGGCCATGGACTACTCCCCCCAATAGCGCTGCACGTCTACGATCACCTGACCGGTAGGGCGCTCGTCCTCGTCGTAGACCGGCTGAATCAGCACCGTGGCGAACTGTGTGATGCCATAGGCCGAGCGATCCACCTGGCAGCGAGTGGCGTAATGCCCTTCGCGGCGCGGCTCCTGCCCCGCTTGCTCCTCCACGATCCGGTACAGGCGCTCGCAGTCCATCTCGCGGCGGTCGAGATAAAACGCCTCCACCTGCTCGAACGGATCGGAAGTGACGTATTGCAGATGGTCGAAACCGTCGTAGAGCACCTCGCGGTTGACCAGCTCCGCCGCTGGATATATGGCGACGTCCAGCGGCTTGTCGCGGCTGGCCCGCAGCGCCAGCACGATCACCACCGCCAGGACGACCAGGGCTAAGAAAATGGCGCCCCCCACCAGCACCAAACGCACCGATCGCCCGCGCCGGTCACTGGGCAACGCCTGGCCCGGTACGAAGCCGCTGTCGCCTGCCAGATCATGACCTTCGGCCACGGTCCACCTCCTGCCTCTGCGCGGACGCGCTCGCCAGCGTTTCCGCGTGCCAGCGAACCAACAGTGTCTCCGCGCCGCTCTTCAACAGCGCCTGT
>AMZC01000733.1_pt1 | contig 16590 bp, 14 predicted proteins | sample 948551 | NCBI WGS metagenome assembly AMZC01 (sample SAMN01120625, study PRJNA171369) | bioreactor sludge metagenome | biome: sludge; isolation source: anaerobic thermophilic cellulolytic sludge from lab reactor | place: China: Hong Kong, Shek Wu Hui wastewater treatment plant | collected... | reverse complement strand
GGTAAAGCGGAGCGCGGCAAAACTGCCTGATACATTTTGCACGCACCCCGATCTTTGTTTGTATTGATGACGAACAAATCTTGCGCTACAATCTGACTGTAGAATTGGCCTTTCGCCCCGTTCACTGCATGACGCGCGAGCCGGGGTTGTGCTACAATGGAAGCAGTGTCAGCGAAGGAGGTGAAACACCATCACGACCTGAGCAGACAGAAATGCACCTTTGCCCACCAGAGAGTGTCACTTCGTTTGCAGTAACACAAGGAGAAAAAAGACTATGAAGAAGCTTGTTGGTCTGATCGCTGTCCTGGCTTTTGTGGTGGCCTTCGTGCCCGCCCAGCAGACGCCGGTCTCGCAGGCGCAGGAAAAGGTGACACTGACCATCGAGAGCTGGCGCAACGATGACCTGGTCATCTGGCAGGATGTGCTCATCCCGGCGTTCAACGCCCACTACCCCGACATTGAGGTGATCTTCGCCCCCACCGCCCCCGCCGAATACAACGCAGCGCTCGACGCCAAGCTGCAGGGTGGCACCGCCGGCGACCTGATCACCTGCCGTCCTTTCGACAAGTCGCTGGAACTGTTCAACAAGGGCTATCTGGCTCCCCTGAACGATCTACCTGGCATGGAGCACTTCGGCCCGGTGGCCCGCAGCGCGTGGATCACCGATGACGGCTCGACGGTCTTCTGCGTGCCGATGGCATCGGTCATCCATGGGTTCCTCTACAACGTGAAAATCTTCGAGGAACTCGGCCTGACCGAGCCGCAGACCGAAGAAGAATTCCTGGCCCTGCTGCAGAAGATCAAGGACGAGAGCGACTACGCCCCCCTGGTGATGGGCACGCACGATCAGTGGGAAGCTGCCACCATGGGCTTCCAGAACATCGGCCCCAACTACTGGAAGGGTGAGGAAGGCCGCCTGGGCCTGATCAACGGCACCATCGGCTACAACGAAGACGGCTTCCTGGAAGCGTTCCGCGCCCTGGCCCGCTGGAAGGACTATCTGCCCGAAGGGTATCAGGCGCTGACCTATCCGGACGCGCAGAACCTGTTCGCTGTGCTGGAAGAGGGCGCCATCTATCCGGCGGGGTCGTGGGATATCGGCTACTTCCAGCAGCTCAACCCCGACCTGGAGATGGGCGCGTTCAAGCCGCCTGTGCCCGCCGGCGCTGAGAAGTGCTACATCAGCGATCACGTGGACATTGCCATCGGCCTGAATGCGGCCAGCCCCAACAAGGAAGCCGCTCTGAAGTTCCTGGAATGGGTGACCACGCAGGAGTTCGCGCAGCTCTACTCCAACGCCCTGCCCGGCTTCTACTCGCTGTCCGATCACGAGATCACGGTGGACAACCCGGTGGCGCAGGAGTTCCTGAGCTGGCGCAACGAGTGCGAGTCCACCATCCGCTCGTCCTACCAGATTCTCTCGCGTGGCGAGCCGAACAACGAGCAGGACCTGTGGCAGTACAGCGCTGCAGTGCTCAACGGCACGATCTCGCCTGAGGAAGCCGCCAACAAGGTGCAGGAAGGCCTGGCCTCCTGGTACGAGCCGCAGAAGAATCGCGCCAAATAAGATCGCCGATCGTCTTGAGGTGCCGGTAGAGCCTATCGGCACCTCACTTTTGTTGCCACCTTACTTTGGGAGAGAGTTCCCCCATGAAGCTGGCCACGCAATTCAGAGACGGACGGCGGTTCCCCTTTCATATCATCGTCTTTCTGGCTCCCGCGGTAATCGTCTACACCATGTTCATGATCTATCCCTTGGTGGACTCGCTGCGCCTGAGCCTGTATACGTCTGATGGTCGGGGACACGAGACATTCGTCGGTCTGGACAACTACCACAAGTTGATCACCGATCCCCTGTGGGAACCGCGTCTGAAAGGTGCCATCCTCAACAACATCAAGTTCTTCGCCATCCATATGCTGGTGCAGAACCCGCTGGGGTTGTTGCTGGCTTCGCTGCTCAGTTCTCCGTATATCCGCGGGCGCACGATCTACCGCACGCTGATTTTCACGCCTACTGTCCTGTCGGTGGTGCTGATTGGCTTCATCTGGAGCATGATTCTCAGCCCGCTGTGGGGCATCTCTGGCGACTTTTTCACCGCCATTGGCCTGGAGCAATACGCCAAGAAGCCCTGGCTGGGGCTGGAAAGCACCGCCCTGACCACCCTCTCGCTGGTGTCCGTCTGGCAGTGGGTCGGTCTGCCCATGATGCTCTTTCTGGCAGCGCTGATCGGCATCCCCGACGAGCTGATCGAAGCAGCACGGGTGGACGGGGCCACAGGTTGGGGGGTCTTCTGGCGCATCAAATTCCCGCTCATTCTGCCTACGGTGGGCATCGTCAGCGTCCTGACCTTCGTCGGCAACTTCAATGCTTTCGACCTGATCTACGCCACGCAGAAGGTGAACGCTGGCCCCAACTTCTCCACCGACATCCTGGGCACGTTCTTCTACCGCACCTTCTTCGGGCAGCAACTGCAGCCCGGTAACCCGACCATGGGCGCGACCATCGCCGGCGTGATGTTCCTGATCATCCTGGCTGGTGTCTTGCTCTACATGTTTGGCTGGCAGCGCCGCATCACTCAGGTCGAGCTGTAGGAGGGAAGCCATGTCTTCGCCCGTGACCACCTTCCTGCGACGCTTCCGCCCGGCCCAGAAGGCGCAACTGATGGCTGCGCACGCCATCCTGCTGGCCTACACGGCGCTGGCGCTCTTTCCCATTGTGCTCATCCTGATCAACTCGTTCAAGACGCGCAAGGCCATCTTCAAGACTCCCTATGCCCTGCCCAATAAGGAAACCTGGAGTCTGGTAGGCTACGAGACGGTGTGGGAACGCGCCAACTTCCCCGACTATTTCCGCAACAGCCTGATCGTCACCCTGGGGGCGCTGGCGTTGATTCTGCTTTTCGGCACGATGGCCGCCTGGGCGCTCTCCGAATACCGTTTTCCCGGCAACAACCTGATGGGCCTGTACCTGGCGCTGGGCATCATGATCCCCATTCGGCTGGGCACGGTCAGCATCCTGCGATTGTGCGTCAGGCTGGGCATCGTAGATACCCTGCTGGCGCTCATCCTGGTGTATACGGCGTCCGGCCTGCCCCTGGCCATCTTCGTGCTGACCAACTTCATGAAACAGGTACCCCGTGACCTGAAGGATGCGGCGCGGGTTGACGGGGCCAGCGAATACCGCATCTACCGCATGATCCTGCCGCTGGTACGCCCGGCCATTGGCACCGTGGCCGTCTTCAACATGATCCCCATCTGGAACGACCTGTGGTTCCCGCTGATCCTGGCTCCCTCGGAGCGCAACAAGACGGTCACGCTGGGCGCGCAGACGTTCCTGGGGCAGTTCGTCAGCGACTGGAACGCCGTGCTGGCCTCGCTGACGCTATCTGCCGTGCCAGTGGTGATCCTGTACATCATCTTCTCGCGACAGCTCATCCGGGGCCTGACGGCGGGCGCGGTGAAGTGAGTTGGCACCGGCAAAGACAGGACAGGCTGCACAACAAGAGAGGCAAAGATGTTACGGGTAGGCATTGTGGGGTCTGGTTTCATGGGGTCGTTTCACGCCGCCGGTTGGAGCCAGACTCCCGCGGAACTCGTCGGTTTTCATTCGCTCGACCAGAGTCAGGTCGAGAAGCTCATCGCCCGCTACGGCGGACGCTCCTTCCCCACGCTCGACGCTCTGCTGGACGCAGTGGACGTGGTAGACATCTGCACGCCCACACACCTGCATCACGCCATGATCATGCAGGCGGCAGCCAGGGGAAAACACATCCTCTGCGAAAAGCCGCTGACCCGCACGGTTGCCCAGGCCGAGGAAGCGCTGGCCGCCTGCCGGGCCGCTGGCGTAACCCTGCTGGTGGCGCACGTGGTACGCTTCTTCCCGGAATACGCGCAGGCAAAAGCCATCGTCGAGCGCGGTGAGATCGGGCGCGTGGGCGTGGTGCGGCTCAAGCGCGTCAGCTTCCAGCCGAAACTGCAGAGCGACAACTGGTTCCTCGATCCGGAAAAATCTGGCGGCATGATCCTCGACCTGATGATCCACGATTTCGACTACGCCCGCTGGGTGGCTGGCGAAGTCGAAAGCGTCTTCGCCAGGAGTGTGCGCAGCGCCCGCCCCGACGCGCCGGGCGACTACGCTCTGGCCATCCTGCGGCACAGGAACGGCGCGCTATCGCACATCGAGGGGGGCTGGGCTTATCCGCCGCCCATGTTCCGCACCAGCCTGGAAATTGCCGGAGATGGCGGGCTGATCGAGCACCCCGCGGGCAGTTCGGTGCCGCTGGGGATTCACCTGCAACAGAAAGCGGCAGGGGATAGCGCGGACATCGCCGTGCCCGCCAGCCCGCTGCTGGAAGACCCCTACATCACCGAGATCAAGCACTTCTACGACGTGCTGGCGCATGGCACAACGCCGCGCGTCACCGCCGAAGATGGGCTGGCCGCCCTCAAGATCGCTTTCGCGGCCATCGAGTCGGCCCGGACGGGCCAGCGCGTGACGTTGTAGGAGGTGCCCCATGCGATTCGCCATCATGAGCTTTGCCCATCTGCACGCCGAAGCCTACATCCAGAACCTGCGCGCCATCCCTGGCGTGGAGATGATCGGCTTCGCCGACGACGACCCCGACCGCGGGAAGCACTTCGCCGCGCTCTACGACACGCGCTGGTTCCCCAGCTACGAGGCGCTGATCGCCGAGAAGCCCGACGGCGTGATCATCTGCGCTGAGAACGCGCGTCACCGCCCCCTGGCGGAGATGGCCGCCGCCGCGGGTATCTCCGTGCTGTCGGAAAAACCACTTGCCATCACGCTGGCCGATGCCCAGGCAATGGTCGAGGCGTGCCAGCGGGCGGGTGTGGTGCTGATGACCGCCTTCCCCATGCGCTTCAGTGCGCCGGTCATCGAGGCCAAGAAGGTAGTGGATTCCGGCGCACTGGGGACGATCTACGGGTGCAATGCCACCAACCAGGGTCAGCTACCCCGCCTGCACACCGCCTACCCACGCGACTGGTTCGTGGACAAAGTACTGGCCGGTGGCGGTGCGGCAGCCGATCACACAGTACACGTGGCCGATCTGCTGCGCTGGTACTTCCAGAGCGAGGTCGTGGAGGTCTACGCCGAACTCAACCATATCTTCTATCAGGAACCGGGCATCGAGGTGGAGACCGGCGGATTGATCATGCTCTCCTTCGCCAACGGTGCGTTCGCGACGATTGACTGTAGCTGGAGCAAGCCCCCCCATTACCCCACCTGGGGCGGCCTGACCATGGAACTGGTGGGCGAAGGCGGGCTGCTGACGCTCGATCCGTTCCGGCAGGTGATGACTGTCTACGGCAAGGACGCGCCGCGCCCGCGCTGGGCCTACTGGGGGTCCGATCCCAACCAGGCCATGATCGACGAGTTCGTGGCTGCCGTGCGCGACAAGCGCGCTCCGGCCATCACTGGCTACGACGGCTACAAAGCCGTGGAGATCGTTGAAGCGGTCTATCGTTCGGCGGAGAGCCGCCAACCGGTAAGGCTACCCCTGTCGTAAGCGCCTGGGCCAGGTCAACACAACGGGCAGGTATCGCGCCTGCCCGTTTTTCTTGCATCCTGGCGGTCTTATAGGGGGCTGTTTCATTTGTCCGGCTGCACCAGCATCACCGGGCAACGGGCGTTCTTGATCACCTGCTGCGCGACGCTGCCCATCAGCCAGCGGGCCAGGCCAGTACGCCCGTGCGTGCTCATCACCACCAGGCTGATCCCTTCCTCCGTCTCCACGTAATCGCAGATGGCCTGGGCTGGATTGCCGCCGCGGATGATCACCTCTCGCGCGCGCAGCCCTTCCTGGCGCAGGCTGTTGCGCAGCGCGATCAGTTGTTCCTGCATCTGCTCATATGCCTGATCGGCGATCTGCTGCTGCCCGGCCAGCGCCCATTGACCGGCGTAGTCGCCGCTCCTGGGCTGATAGACGTGCAACAAGACCAGTTCGGCATCGTGCACGCGGGCGAGTTCGGCAGCACGCGGGATCGCGCTTTCCGACCAGCGCGATCCATCCAGAGGCACGACGATGCGCTGATACATAGGCCGTACCAGCAGCAGCGGCACGGGGAAGCTGTTGATGGCCCGTTCGACGCCAGAGCCAAAGAGCCAGCGCAACATGGCCGTGCGCCCCTGCGTTGACATCACCACAGCGCTGATGCGCTCAGAGTCAATGACCTGGTACAGCGCTTCGGCCAGGTCATGCGCGGAGACATGCTGCGTGTACGTGCGCACGTCTGCCGCGCGCAGGTCTTTGCGTAACCCTTCCAGATAGGTATTGACCCACGCCTGATCGCGCGCGCCATCCTGTGCAGCACTGGAGTCTGCCGCCTGACCGGACAGGTGCTCCAGATAGAGCAAGACCAGGTCGGCATCGTGTTTCACGGCCAGGTCAGAGGCAAAGCGGATGGCGAATTCCGCTGCCGAGGACCCGTCGAGCGGCACCAGGAGCCGGTTGTAGATGCGGGCGGGTGTCATGCTCGCGTCTCCGCGCCTCTAGAGAATCTGCGACAGGAACAGCTTGGTGCGCTCGTGCTGCGGGTTGGTGAAGAAGTGTTCGGGCGTGCCCATCTCCACGATGCGCCCCTCGTCGAAGAGCACGATGCGGTCGGCCACCTCTCGCGCAAAGCCCATTTCGTGCGTCACTACCAGCATGGTCATGCCGCTTTGGGCCAGTTCCTTCATCACGTCCAGCACTTCCTTGATCATCTCCGGATCGAGCGCTGAGGTCGGCTCGTCGAACAGCATGATCTTGGGTTGCATGGCCAGCGCACGGGCAATGGCCACGCGCTGTTGTTGCCCGCCGGAAAGCTGCCCCGGATACTTGTGCGCCTGTTCAGGGATGCCCACTCGCTCCAGCAGTTGCAGCGCCAGTTCTTCGGCGACACGGCGGGGCTGCCGCCGCACATAACGCGGAGCCAGAGTGATGTTGTCGAGCACCGTCAGGTGAGGGAACAGGTTGAACTGCTGGAAAACCATGCCGATCTCACTGCGAATGGCGGCGATGTTGCGCACATCGTGACTCAGCTCGATGCCATCTACGATGATCTGACCTTCCTGGTGCTCCTCCAGCCGGTTGATACAGCGGATGAACGTAGACTTGCCCGAACCGGAGGGGCCGATGATCACCACCACTTCCTGCGGCATCACTTCCAGGCTGACATCTTTGAGCACATGGAAGTTGCCAAACCACTTGTTCACGTTGCGGCAGATGATGATCGGTTCAGGAGACTTCGTTTCGCTCATAGGTCTTCCTCACCTCGTGGCCGACTGTCTCACCGCCAGCGATCGGGCAGACGCTGTCACAGACGGCGAATGCTCCCCGCGCCGGACTGCTCCAGGCGGCGGCTCACGTCGGACATGGCGTAGCTGATCACAAAGTAGATGATGGCGATGACGATATAGGCCTCGCGCTGATAGGGGCGGTAGATGGCCTGACCGCTGACAATGCGATCCACAATACCCACCAGCTCGAACAGCCCCACTACCGCCACCAGCGATGTATCCTTGAACAGGCTGATGAACTGCCCCACGATGGCGGGGATGACAGCGCGAAGCGCCTGCGGCAACACGATGAAGGTCGTCGTCAGCAAGGGATTCAGCCCCAGGGCACGCGCCGCCTCGATTTGCCCGTGCGGGATGATCTGCAGGCCGCCGCGCACGTTCTCGGCCAGGTAAGCAGCGCTGAACAGCGTCACGCCCACCATCATGCGCACCGTCAGGTCCATGTTCGACAGCGCCGTTGCAAAGAACGGCACGATTTGCTTGGCCATGAACAGGATGGTGATCAGCGGCACGCCGCGCACCGACTCAATGAACAGGGTGCACGTCCACTTGATGGCGGGCAGTTCGCTGCGGCGGCCCAGCGCCAGCAGCACGCCGAGAGGAAAGGACGCCGTAATGCCCACCACCGTCAGCAGAATGGTCAGCAACAGGCCGCCCCACACGGAAGTCGGCACCAGCGGCAGCACCCGTGACCCCTCGAATCCGCGCAACAGAATCAGGATCACGGGAGCAGCCAGAATCCATCCCGTCAGCGCCGCGCGCCGTACCCACTTCTCGCGCTTGCCGAGCGTGCCAATGACCCAGGCGTCGAAGAAGAGCGCCGCCCCCACCAGGCACGGCAGCGCAATATGGCTGAAGAAGGGCCGCACCTGCAGGCTGATGAATTCGCTGAAGGTACGCGAGCCTTCGAACCGATAGGCGGCTTCCTCGGCCAACAGCGCTCGCTGGACAGAGGGTAGCGGGCCGTACTGCTCGATACGCTGCTGCGCCGCTGCCTCCTGGCTGGGGAAAATCTCGACCCCACGAATCCGCAGCCAGGCATAGCCCTGGTTATCGCCTGCCCCGCCGTTGACAGAGTCATCGCGCCGCATTTCCAGCACATACCAGTCATCGGCAGGCAACACGTATTTCAGCGTGCCGCCCGCCGGGTCGGCGATGAACTGTCCGCTGGCCGACCCCGGAGCCGGGGGCACCACTTTGCCATCCCCGTCCAGCAGGCGCATTGAGACAGAGAGGTTATACTGACTCAGGTCAACCTCCCCCGCCCGCGCTTTGAAAGCCTGCGTAGACCATTCGGTGCGCGACTGATTCTCGACGAACCCCACCAGCCTCTCTTCGGCATCCGCCAGGTCAGTGAGCGGATCGAAAGTGAACGAGACTTCCTGACCTTTCAGGCCGACAAAGACGAAGCTGGCAGGTTCACGCTGGGGTTCGACCAGCACATAGATAGTCGGCTGAGGCACCTGTGCGCCGATGACCGGCACAACGACAAGCATCGCCAGGACAAACAGGACCACCAGGAAGGTACTGCGCGGCAGACGCCCCCACACGCCGAACCCCAGGCCACTCAGGAAAACCAGGATGCCCGCCGTCAGTTCCATGCGCCAGATTTCGCGCCGGTCATAAAGGCCGCTGGTGAGCAGACGCAGGTTGTTGTAGATGACACCCCATTGAGCGCTGCGCACCGTCCAGGACAGAAATACCCACAGGAACCACACGATGAGCGCCGCGGTGATCACCGTTGCCACCGAGTTCACCTTGCTGCTGAACAGGTTGGCGCGCATCCAGCCCAGCGGCCCCACCTCGGTGATCGGAGGGCGTCGGCTGGGTGGCGGTTCCGGCGGTGCCACATAGAAATCGCGATCCTTTGCCAGGCCGCTCATGTCACCGGCTCCTCAGGCGCAGACTGTAGTTGACCGCGTTCATCACCAGCGAAATCGTCAGGCTGGTCGCCAGATAGATCGCCATCATGATGGCGAAGACAGCCACCGACTGCCCCGTCTGGTTAGAAATGATGCTGGCAATGTTGTACACATCGAAGAATCCGATGGCAACGCCCAGGCTGGAGTTCTTGGCCAGGTTCAAATACTGGTTGCCGAGCGGCGGGATGATCAGGCGCAGCGCCTGCGGCAACACGATCAGGCGCAGCATCTGACTGTTGGTGAACCCCTGTGCCCGCGCCGCCTCGATCTGCCCGTAGGGGACAGCCTGAATGCCCGCGCGCACGATGTCGGCGATGAAAGCCGCCGTGTAGAGGATCAACCCCAGCGTGAGGGTGATGTATTCCATCGAGAGCTTGTCACCACCCTCGAAGTTGAAGCGGCTGAGCTGGGGCGATTCCACCCGGAAGGGAGTGCCGGCCAGCAACCACCCAGCCGCCGCAAAGAGCAGCACGGTCGGCACGAACCAGCGCAGCACATTCGCCGGTTGACCGGTGCGATCCTGCACGCGCAGCCGCCACACCCATAGCGCGATGCCCAGCGCCAGCCCTGCCAGCAGGCATACGTAGAAGATTTCGACGGAGTCAGTGCTCTGAATCGCGGGAAAATTGACCGCCCGACGGTTCACGTAGATCGGCCCAGGCAGCTTATAGGAGTCCTGGATGCGCTCCGGCATGGTCACACGCAGGCCACGGTACAGGAAATAGAGCTGCACCAGCAACGGCGTATTGCGAAACAATTCGATATAGGCGATGGTGACCGAGCGCACCAGAAAGTTGCTGGAAAGCCGCCCGATGCCGATCAGCACGCCCAACACGGTCGCGCCCGCCAACCCCACCACCACCACGCGCAGGGTATTCCTGAAGCCGATGAACAGCGCTTCCCAGTTGGATGTCCTGGCAGGATCGAAGTTGGTCGTGCCCTCTGAGATGTTGGTGCCGAAGGGCCGGTCGAACACGCGGAAGTTGATCGCCATGCGGTTGTCGGCCAGGTTGTTGACCAGATTGTGAATCAACGTGTAGCCGAAGGCGATCACAGCTACCAGAAACAAGACCTGCAAGAAAGCCTGAATGAAACGAATATCGCGCCAGAAGGGGACCGGCGCATGGCGGGCGGCGACAAAGGTGGAAGTTCGTTGATCGGGCATGGCTCGATCCTGTCGTCACACAGGGTCAGGCACAGACGCCATGTGATCGGGGATAATTCCCGGAGGCGCAGAGCGCCCGCGCCTCCGGGTTGCCTTGCAGGCTAACGTAATGTCCGCATTCTACCGCCAGGCTGGCGCATAGATCAAACCACCGTCCGTCCAGAGCGCGTTCAGGCCGCGCTCCAGCCCCAGCGGCGTGTTGACACCCACGTTGCGCTCGAAGATTTCGCCGTAGTTGCCCACAGCCCGGATGATATTGACGACGAAGTCGTTGTCCAACCCCAGCAGCGAGCCGCTGGCCTGATCACCCTGCCCCAGGAAACGCTGAATGGCCTGATCGTCGCTGGCCAGAAACTCGTCAATGTTGGCCTGGGTGATCCCGAACTCCTCGGCCTGGATGGTCGCAAAGACCGTCCAGTTGACCACATCGGCCCATACCGGGTCGCCCTCGATATAGGCAGGGGTCAACGGCTCTTTAGAGATCACATCGGGCAGAATGACGTACTTGCCCGGATCGGCAGTGCCGCTGCGCAGACCGGCAAGCTGACTGATGTCCGAAGTGAGCGCATCGCAACGGCCTTCTTCCAGACCACCGATCGTCTCAGCGGGTTTTTCGAACTTGACCAGCTCGTAGGTGAAGCCGCGCTTCTCCATCGCTTCGGTGATGTTCAGTTCGGTGGTCGTGCCGGTCAGCACGCAAATGGAGGCGCCGTTCAGGTCATCAATCGAAGACACGCCCAGGTCTGCCGGAACCATGACTCCCTGCCCATCGTAGAAGGTGGTCGGGCCGAAGTCTATGCCCAGTTCGGCGTCGCGCTGCAGGGTCCAGGTTGCGTTGCGGAAGAGCACGTCAATCTGACGGTTCTGAATGAGCGTGAAGCGCTCCTGAGCCGTTGTCTGCACGAAGACCAGATTGTCGGAAGTCACCTCGCCAAAAATGGCCGCGGCCAGCGCGCGGCAGAAGTCCGCATCGAAGCCGAGCATTTCCCCCGTGTCCGGGTCGAGATAGCCGAAGCCCGGCAGCCCCCCATTGACACCGCAGATGAGGGAACCGCGAGCGCGCACCTGGTCAAGAATGCTGCCCCCTTCCTGGGCCGAGGCAAACGGCGCAGCCAGAGACAAGATCAGCAGGAGCGCCGACAGCAGGCCGAACAAGCGTACTTTCTTCATGGTATTTCCTCCTTGATGACTGAACTAAACGAGGTTCTTTGGATGGAGCCGATACGAAATGCTCTCTCAAGCCAGGGAGTGAGCTGCCGGATTAGCTGCACCCCACCTCCTTTCTCTTACTAATAAGATTGTTCGTTCTTTTGTATAACGATTAGACATTTTTTCTAAATTATCAACTTTTCCCTGGACTGTCAAATGATGGAACATCGCCCAATACGGGCATCATGCACAAAGAGACAGGCCATCTCAATCAGCAAGACGACACGCCGGGCATCAACGAGGGCAAGGGGAAGGCGTGTGCGCGCTGCTGATAGCGCGCACACCCTATTTTAGTATGGTGCGAGGCACGCCTCGTTGTACAGTCTATACAAGTGAGAGGCACTATGCACAACGGCCATTGGCCATCACGTCCGATAGTGGCCGTTGATGGTGACGTAGTCGTGACTGAGGTCGCACGTCCACACGTGCGAGGCAGCCGCCCCCTGCCCCAGATCGAGGCGTACCCCCCACGTGTCTGTGCGCATCAGGGCGATGGCGGCCTGTTCGTCATAAGCGGTCGGCTCGCCGCCACAGACAAGTTGCATAACCGGCTGCCCCTCTGCGCTGAGCAGCCATAGCGCCAGCCGGGCCGGATCGAGTTCGACGCCCGCATAGCCCGCCGCCGCCAGGATACGCCCCCAGTTGGCGTCCGCCCCGTAGAAGGCCGTCTTGACCAGCGGCGAGGTGGCAATCTGCCGGGCCACCGCCCGCGCAACAGCTTCTGTCGCCGCGCCCGTCACCTCTACCGTGACGAACTTGGTCGCGCCTTCGCCGTCGCGCACGATGGCCTGCGCCAGTTCGACACACAGCGCCGTCAGGGCCGCCTGGAATTCCCCTTTATCCGGGGGCGTTGTTCCCGCAGCGCCGTTCGCCAGCAACAGGACCGTGTCGTTGGTGCTCATGTCGCCGTCCACCACAATCCGGTTGAAGCTGGCCTCCACTGCTCGCCGCAGCAGGCGATCCAGGGCCTCCGCTGACAGCGCCGCATCCGTGGCAATCACCGCCAGCATCGTCGCCATGTGTGGCGCAATCATCCCCGCGCCCTTGGCCATGCCCGCGATGACTGCTCCAGAAGACAGGCGCACCGATGCGAACTTGGGTCGCGTGTCGGTGGTCATGATGGCGGCGGCGGCATCCGCCCAGCCGTCGGGGCGGAGCGCTGGCATCAGCGCCGCGATTCCACGCTCCATGGCTTCCATATTCAGCGGCAGGCCGATCACGCCAGTGGAGAGGGTGAGCACTTCTTCCGGCGGGCACCCCAGCAGGTCCGCCACCTGCGCCGCCGAAGCGTGCGCGTCGGCCAGCCCCTGCTGACCGGTGCAGGCGTTGGCGCTGCCAGTGTTGATCAGCACAGCGCGCGCGGTCGGCTCTGGCCGGGCCAGCAACGCCTGATCGCGCAGCACCGGCGCAGCCTTGACGCGATTCGTGGTGAAGACGCCCGCTACTGCACAGGGCCGGTCGCTGACCAGCAGGGCGATGTCAGGGCGTCCATCGCGCTTCAGCCCGCAGGCCAACCCCGCCAGCCGATACCCCAGGGGCGCATAGAAGGTCATGGTCGTTTTCTCCTGGCGTCAGTTCCAGCACCAAAGCAATCTCGTCGCAGCGATGACGAAATGGGCACGGCGCACAGTCGCGCCAGACTTTCTCCGGAAAGTTGCCGACCGTATCGCGGGCGAAGCCCAGTTGTTCGAACAGACCCGCCGCGCGCGTCAGCGTGAGTACACGCCGCACGCCGCGCTCCCGCGCCAGGGCGAGCGCCGCCTCCACCAACTGACGGCCCAGGCCACGTCCGCGCCGATCGGAACGCACGGCCAGCGAGCGTACCTCGGCCAGGGAGCCGTTGAAGTAGACCAGCGACACACAGCCGACGATCTGCCCTTCTTCTTCGGCTACCAGCCAATCGTCCAGGTGCTGCAAAATCTGTTCCGGCGAGCGGGGCAACATCAGCCCGGCGGCCACTTCTGCCGCGAACAGGGCGCGGATGGTCTCGACCTCGTGAGGATACGGATGGCGAATGATCATCAGGACCAGGTCTCCTGCAGAATGCGCCCCAATACGGTCGTGAACTGTTCGATCTGCGCTTCGGTGACGATCAGGGGGGGCAACAGGCGCAGCACCCGCGGCCCGGCGTTGATCATCAAGACGCCGTGCGCGTGACCGGCCTGAATCAAGGGGGCCACGTCCTGGTCGAATTCCACCCCGATCATCAGGCCCAGGCCGCGAATTTCCACCAGGTGCGGCGCGTTCAGTTCGTACAGCCGGTCCTTCAGCAGTTCCCCTTTGGCCGTCACCTGCGCCAGGAACTCCGGCTGACTGACGCGCTGCAACACCACCTGTGCCGCGCGGCAGATCACCGGCCCACCAGCGAAAGTGCTGCCGTGATCGCCCACGGCCATCACCTGAGCGACACGGTCGGTGAGCAGCGTCGCGCCAATGGGCAGGCCGCCTCCCAGCGCCTTGGCGACGGTCATCATATCTGGCTGCACGCCGAAATGCTCATAGGCCCACAACCTGCCGGTGCGCCCCATGCCGCATTGAATCTCGTCGAAAACAAGCAACGCTCCATAGCGATCGCACAGTTCCCGCACCGTGCGCAGGAATTCGGGTGTGACAGGGTGAATGCCGCCTTCGCCCTGCACCGGCTCGACGAACACCGCGCACGTCTCCGGCCCGATGACCTTCTCGGCGGCGACAGGATCGTTGAAGGGTGCAAAAGTCACGCCGGGCAGCAAGGGACGGAACGGAGCCTGATACTTCTCGCGAGCGGTGAGCGCCAGCGCGCCCGCCGTGCGCCCGTGAAACGCGCCGCTGAAGGCCACCAGTTCCGTCTTGCCGGGGCCGAACGTCTCGCGGGCGTATTTGCGGGCGAATTTGATAGCCGCTTCGATCGCTTCTGCCCCCGAATTGGCGAAGTAGACTTTGTCGGCAAAGGAAAGCGTACACAGCAGTTCGGCCAGTTCAGCCTGCGGTGCCGAATAGAACAGGTTGCACACGTGCCCCAGTTGGGCCATCTGCTCGCTGACCGCCGCGACCAGTTCGGGATCGGCATGCCCCAGCGCGTTGACGCTGATGCCCGCCGCGAAGTCCAGATAGGACTTGCCGTCGCTGTCAGTCACGACCGCGCCTTGTCCCCGCACCAGCACGAACGGGGCGCGCGCATACGTGTTGAGCACGTAACGAGCCGTCTTCTCAGGGATTGATTCAGACATCCTGCCTCGCTTTCGTCCTAAGCTCCTTGCGCCACGAACTGCGTGCCCGTGCCCGCCGCCAACCCCGCCAGGTCGGTGATCACGGCGCGGGATACGCCCGCCTCGATCGCCGCCAGCGCTGCCTGCACTTTGGGAATCATGCCGCCGGTAATGACCCCCTGTTCGATCAGCCGATTCGTTTCGGTCAACGTCAGGCACGGCGCGACCGCCCCGTTCACCTGTACCCCCGGCACATTGGTGACGAATACGGCTCCCGCCGCCTCCAACGCCGCCGCAATGGCTCCGGCAGCGTGATCGGCGTTCACGTTGTAGGCCCCGTCTGCGCCCAGTGAGATCGGCGAGATGACCGGCACCACCCCCGCCGCGCATAGCCCGCGCAACACGTCGGCGCGCACGGCCACGATGCGCCCCACGCGCCCCAGTTCCGGCGACCACAGCTCGACGCGCAGCAGTCCGCGATCGACACCGCTCAAGCCCAGCGCATCCACGCCTGCCGCCAGCAGAGCGCGCACCAGTTCCTTATTGACCTTGCCGGAAAGCACCATCTCGGCCACGTCGAGCGCCGCCGCGTCGGTAACCCGCTGTCCGTTGACGTAGCTCGGCTGCAGTCCAAACCGTTGACCGACCTCGTTGATCGCGCGCCCGCCGCCGTGTACCAATACGCAGGGCTGCCGGGCCTGCACCTGCGCAATAGCCCCGGCCAGCGCCTCGACAAAGCCAGGCCGGTCGAGATCGTTGCCCCCCACCTTGATCACCAGCGGCTGCGCGTTCATAGGCTCTCCTGCGCCTGAGTCACGGGCCACAGGCCGGTCGTCTCCGGCAACCCAAACATCAGATTGAAGTTCTGCACCGCCTGCGACGCGGCACCCTTCAGCAGGTTGTCCAGCGTGCAGACCACGATCAACAGGTTATCGGTCACCGATGTCAGCGAGAGGACGGCGCGCGGTGTGCGCACGGTGTGTGCCAGCGTCGCCAGTTCGCCCACCGGCAACACTTCAACCAGCGGCTCCGCGGCATAAGCCGCCCGCAAAGCCTCCTGCGCTGCCGCCATGTCGGTCACCGGCGCGTACACCGTGGAGAGAATGCCCCGATCGGTAGGTAGCAGATGCGGGGAGAAGATCACCGGCCCCAGTGCGTCGTTTGCCGCGGCCAGCACCTGCTCGATCTCGGCCAAGTGCCGATGTGTCCGCCCGATGTTGTAGGGCGAGAAGTTGCCGTGCACTTCGCAGAACAGGATGTTCTGTTTGGGTGTCCGCCCCGCGCCAGAGACCCCCGACTTGGCGTCTACAATGAGCGGCGCGCCCGGTACCAGCACTCCCGCGCGCGCCAGCGGAGTCAACGCCAGCAATACCGACGTGGCGTAGCAGCCCGGATTGGCAATGCACTGTGCGCCGTGCAGACGCTCGCGCCCCAGTTCCGGCAAGCCGTAGGGAACGGGCAGCAGCTCCGGCGCAGGATGGGACACCCCATACCAACGGGCATAAACGGCGGGATCGTCCAGGCGCAGATCGGCGGAAAGGTCTATCACCCGCACGCCCCGCGCCAGAGCCTGCGCCGCGATCGGCGCGGAGCGCGTATGCGGCAGACACAGAAAGACAGCGTCTACCGCGTCCAACGGCGCGTCCTCGGCCTTCACCAGAGGCACATCGGGAGCTTGTGGCCAGCTTTGCCGCAGACTTTGCCCGGCAGACGTTTCGGACGTGGCAAAGGCGATGCTCACCGCCGGGTGCCCGGCCAGCAGACGGATCAGTTCCAGACCAGTGTAACCGGTCGCTCCGTAGACTC
>AMZC01001685.1_pt1 | contig 16833 bp, 4 predicted proteins | sample 948551 | NCBI WGS metagenome assembly AMZC01 (sample SAMN01120625, study PRJNA171369) | bioreactor sludge metagenome | biome: sludge; isolation source: anaerobic thermophilic cellulolytic sludge from lab reactor | place: China: Hong Kong, Shek Wu Hui wastewater treatment plant | collected 2011-05-01... | reverse complement strand
CTGGCCCGCCGCCTGATCGGTCTGCCTACGGAACTGTGGTGCCTGTTGCTGGTCTTTCTGGTCGTCGGGCGACTGTTCGCCCGTCCGCAGGCGGGGCGATCGTCAGCGGCCTACTCACCGGCGACGGGCTTCGCGCTGTTGCTGGCCGGAGCCGGAGCCGTGCTGACCGTCGCGCCGGACTTCATGTATCTGCGCGACAACTTCGCGGTGCGCATCAATACCGTCTTCAAGCTCTACTATCAGGGCTGGATTCTGTTCAGCCTGGCGACGGCGTTCGCGGTGTGGTCGGTGTTGGGACGGTGGGCGGTCGCAGAGCGCCCGCGCGGCTGGGCTATCGCGCTGCGCGCGGTCTACGCGGGGGCGTTCGTGCTGCTGTTCGCGGCGGGCATGGCCTATCCCGTCCTGGCGGCGCAGGCGCGGGCGCTGGTGGATACCGGTCGGCTGGCGACGAAGGAGCGCGCGGCAGAGTGTGAGCGAACCAACCGCGAGGTGGGCCTGACGGGGGACTGTCCGCGGCTGGCTGCGCTGGCGCTGGACGGCACGCCGACGATGGTGCCCGCCGACGAATACGCGGCCATACAGTGTCTGGCCGCGCTGGAATCGGGGGGCGGGGCGGTGTTGGCCGAAGCGCCGGGCGGGGCCTACGAGCCGCACAAGAGCCGTTTCAGCGGGCTGACGGGCATTCCCACGCTGATCGGCTGGCAGAATCACGAGCGGCAGTGGCGCGGCGACACGTACCCGCGCGTGACCGATTTTCGCGTCGAGAACGGGCAGCGGCGCGACCGGGCCGATGACATGGAGGAGCTATACTCTACGCAGGACTGGGCGCGCGCCTGGCAGATTATCGATCGCTACAGCATTGACTATATCGTGGTCGGCGGGGCGGAACGCACGATGATCCGGCAGATGGCGGGCGACGACGCGGGCCGCCTGAACGAATATGAGCAGGGCCTGGCCAAGTTCGAACAGATGCTCACGCCCGTCTGTCAGTCCGGCGACGTGGCCGTGTATCGTGTGGCTCCACAGTGAATGAGGGGTGCAGAGTCAGGAGTTGAGAGTACAGAGTGAAGGGCGCAGAAGCACAACGGGACACGGACTCAGGACTCCGTACTCACGGCTCTGAACTCTCCGCTCCCGACTCCAAACTGACGAGGGTGCGATGGATGCACAGGTAGACGGTGCGGCCCTGCCTTTGGGCGAGCCGCTACGGGACGACACCGACACACAGCCGATCCTGGTCGGCGCGTGGCCGGGCGTGCGCGTCACGCCGGAGGCGCTGATCTACGTGGCGCTGGCAATCCTGGCGCTGATCCTGCGCATGGCGGCGCTGGATCATGCGCCGCTGGACGACGCTCAGGCGCGGCAGGCGCTGGCGGCATTGCGCACGGTGGACGGGCGCGTCCCTGGCCCGATCCCGCAGGCGGACAGCCCGCTGACCTTTGCCCTCAACGCGATCACGTTCAGTATGGCGAACGCGAACGAAGTCACGGCGCGACTGCCGGTGGCGCTGGCGGGCGTACTGCTGGCGCTCGTCCCGGCGCTGTGGCGGCGTTACCTGGGGCCGCTGCCCCCGTTGATCATCAGCCTGCTGCTGACGATCTCGCCGGTGATGACGCTGGCGGCGCGGACGATGAGCGGGGTCACCTGGACGATGCTGCTGGCTTTGCTGGGGCCGTGGCTGGTGCTGCGCTTCGTGGAGACGCGGGCGGAGCGCCCGGCCATCCTGGCGACGGCCTGCTTCGCCGCCATGATCTTCCTGGCCGAACCCGCCGGTTTTCTCACCGCCATTGCCTTGGGCTTTGGCGTGCTCTTCGCCTGGCTGACGGGCGACGAAAGCGACAGCAGTCTGCTGAGCACGGCGCGGCGACTGCTGCGGGCCTGGCCGTGGACGACCGGTGCCCTGGCGGCAGGCGTGACCGTCGTGGCGGTGGCAACCGTCCTCTTCTGGGTGCCGTCGGGATTGACCGTGGTGGGCAATGCCATCTGGACGGGCGTGCGCGGCTTTGTGGAGCGACCGACAGGCACGCCGAGGGCGTTCCCGCTGTGGATCGCGTTGCGCTATGAGACGGGCATCGTGCTCTTCGGCCTGCTGGCGCTCTATCACGCGGTGCGCGAGGGCGGGTTCTTCGAGCGGGCGCTGGCAGGCTGGGCGCTGGCGGGCATTGTCTGGGCGGTGGGGTACGCCGGCGCAGGCGCGGCGCACGCCCTGTGGATCACCCTGCCGCTGACCCTCCTGGTCGCCCTGCGCGTCACCGACTGGCTGACCGAGCGCCCCGGCATCTTGTGGCGCGTGCCATCGTGGGGCGTGCCGCTGCACGCGCTGATCACGCTGGGCCTGTGGCTGGCGGTGGGCCTCAGCGTGGTGCTGCTGGGCAAGCGCCTGCTCTTCGACCTGCCCGGCGGCGTGACCGATCTGTCGGCGCTGGTCGAGCGGCTGGTCGAAGGCATTTACAGCCGTGCGTCCGATTTCCAGTATCAGCAGATACAGTCGGTGGAAGTGCAGCCGGGCGTCTTCGTCTACGCCTATGTGCTGGGCTTCATTCAGTTGCGGCTGCTGATCACCGTGCTGGTGACGCTGCTCAACGGCGTGCTCTATTTCCTGGTCGGCAGCCTGTGGGGCGCGCGGGCTGCCTGGCGCGGTCTGGCCCTGGGCACACTGGCGGCGGTGTTGCTGTTCAGCCTGGGGCCGGGCGGGCGGGCTGCCTTTGGGCCGGCGGGCGATCCGCGCCGACTGTGGGTCACCGATCCGGTGACCGACGATGTCTTCGAGCTGCGCGAGACGCTGGATACGATGAGCCTGCGGGCGACCGGCGAGCCGAAGCTGCTGACGATCACCGCGCAGGTGCCGCCGGACGGGGCGCTGGCCTGGGCCTTGCGCGACTATCCCAACACGGTCTTCGTGGATGGCGTGGGGCCGGAGGTCTCGTCGGCGGTGGTGCTGGTGCCTGCCCGCGACGAGCAGCCGCGCATGGGCGCGCCCTATGTGGGCAAAGACCTGGTCATCCGGCAGGCGTGGAACATTGACACGCTCTCCTGGCGCGACGCGATCATGTGGTTCTACCGCGACGAGACGGCGATCAAGCCGGAAGATGCCGGGCGGCTGCGCCTGTGGGTGCGTAACGACGTCTACGGCGTGGAGCAGGTGACTGAGGACTAGCGGAGGGCGGAGTGTAGGATGAATCGCGAGATATCCATGACGTCAGACGTGCCACCCTCGACCAACGATCCGGATTTGCCGGCGTTGATCGAGCGGTGTCTGGCCGGTGATCAGAGCGCCTACGCGACGCTCTACGAACGCTACGCGCCCAGCCTGTTCCGGCTGGCGTACAGCGTATTGCTGGTCGAGCAGGACGCCGAAGACGTGTTGCAGGAGTCGCTGGTCTACGCTTTTCGCAACCTGCACCGCTACGATCCGTCGCGCGGGGCGTTCCGCACCTGGCTGTACACCATCACCATCAGCCGGTGTCGCAACGCGCGGCGGCGCAAATGGCTGCCGACGGTGGCCCTGGCCAACCTGCTTTCGGCAGGTGTGGAACCGCCCGCGCCTGCTGACGAGTCGCCGGAGCACCGGGCGGCGTGGACAGAGTTGCACGAGTCGTTGCGGCGGGCGCTGGCGACGCTGTCGCCGCCCCTGCGCGAGGCGGTGGCCCTGCGTTACGGACAGGGGCTGACCTATCGCGAAATGGCCGAGGTGATGGAGTGCCCCCAGAAAACGGCGGAGAGCCGCATCCGCCTGGCGCACGAGCAACTGCGCAAGGCGTTGAGCGCGGCGGACGAAGCCGCTCTGGTCGAGCTGTGGCAGGTGTAGAGGACGTGAGTAGGGAGTAGAGAGTTGGGAGTGGGGAGTCAGGACTGCCGGCTCTGATCTCCAGGCGCTTGACTCAAAACTCTTGACTCCGAACTCCGAACCAAACTGAGGTGCAAGCCATGCGGGACCGTCATGTAACTCACTTGCTCACGCGCTACGTGCACGGGCAATTGAGGCCGGAGCAGAGAGCGCAGGTCGTCAACCATGTGCGGCAATGCGCGCGTTGTCGGGCGGCGCTGGCCCGTGAAGAGCGCATCGCCCGCGACCTGCGCGACGAACTGCGCACCATCGGGCCAGGTCGCCCTTCGGCAAGGACGTGGTCGGCGGTGTGGGGGGAGATCAGCCGTCCGCGGCACGGACTGCGCGCCCTGGTGGAGATGTGGGTGCCCGCCCTGACGCTGGCCCTGGCGCTGGCGGTGACGCTGGCCATTGCCCTGCCCGTCTTCGCGGGCGAGCGGCTGACAACGCAGACGGGGGTGCAGCAGCCCTTGCCGGTGAGCATGGCATCGCCCACGCCCGGCGCGACGGACACCAGCGAGGCGCTGATCGGCGACGGAGATGGGCTGCCGGGCAGTCCTGCGACCGCCTCGCCGGTGAGCCTGGTGGGGGCCAGCCCTGTACCCATGCCCGCGGTGACGGTCTCGCCAGAGGCGGCGCGTAGTGCTTTCTGGCAGTGAAGGGTCGGGCAGAGACCAGGTGAGTTGGGAGAAGCGAGTTGAACCGCAGAGATCGCACAGAGGAAAACCACACTTGCACGGCCTCTGCGTCTCGGCGGTCAGGAACCAGTTTGGGATAGTCTGTCTGGTACGAGACACGGGGGCGCACAGGCGTGCCGTTGCCAGGTTCTGGGGAAAGTGAACGCATGACCACACGCGAACAACTCTACGCTGCGCCGGAATCGCACGAACGGGCCATCAACCAGGCTCTAACGCGCGTCTACTCGGTTCGCTGGGAGGCGCTGGCCTACGCGGTGCTGTTGCTGCTGGCCGTGTTCACCCGTTTCTACGACCTGGGCGCGCGCGTGATGAGTCACGACGAGAGCCTGCATACCTACTATTCGTGGCGGCTGTCGGAATATGGGGAATTCAACCATACGCCGATGATGCACGGCCCGCTGCTGTTCCATATGACGGCGCTGGCCTATTTCCTGTTCGGCGACAACGATTTCACTTCGCGCCTGTATCCGGCAACGCTTGGCGTGCTGATCGTGCTCTTTCCGGCGTTGTTCCGGCGTTGGCTGGGGCGTAGTGGCGCGCTGATCGCATCCGCGCTGCTGCTGATCTCTCCCCAACTGCTCTACTACAACCGTTACATCCGGCACGACACGCCGACCATCTTCTTCGCCTTCGTCATCCTCTACGCCATCCTGCGCTACATAGACGACGAGCAGCCGCGGCGCGCCGTGTGGTTGTGGGTGCTGGCGGTGGGGCTGATCGGCATCCTGGCGTCGAAGGAAGTGTCCTTCATCTACATCGCCATCTTCGGCAGCTTCATGACGCTGTACTGGCTGCTGCGCATGTTGCAAGACGTGGGCATTCGCCTGCATCCGGCAGGTGACCAGGGCTGGCACGCTCCGCTGTGGCAGCGATTGATGGGGCATGGGTTGCTGCTGGTAGCCGTGGCCTTGCTGGCTTTCACACTGGGCCGGTTGCTGCACCTGCTGCTGCGGCCCGTGTGGTATCTGCCCTCCGCCCTGCCCCTAGTACTCGTCCTCTTCGCGCTGATCTACCTGCCGCTGGCCCTTTCTGGTGCTGTGCAACGGGCCTGGCGTGGCCGGACGGACGCGGGCGCGGCGGCGGCGCTGATGCGCTGGCTGAAGCAGGAGCGGTCGGCCTTCTATCTGCTGATGGCCGGGCTGATCCTGGGCGCGATCGTGGCGCTGTGGATCGCCTGCGTGATAGACGTGATCAAACCGACGGACGTATGGACGCAAACGACGGTGCGCAGCGAAGCCGACCTGCTCTACGGCCAGAATGCCACGAAAGAATATGCCGTGGCGAACGGCTTCGACGGGGCGATGTTCGTCCGTCTGCTGACCTGGATCGGCCTGCCGGTGCTGGCGCTGCTCTTCGTGCTGTTCCTCAGCGCGGTCTACGTCTTCCCGGCGCAGCTCCGCCTGCCCTGGCGCGACCTGCTGCTGGTGGTGTTGGTGGCATTCGTGGTGGCCAGCCTGCTGGTGATCTTCGAGCGGCGCAGCTTTGTCACCGAGGCCAGCGCGCAGCCCTTCGCCGCCGATCCCAATGCGGTGACGGCGGTTGATGGCGGGCGCTACGACAACACCCCGATCATCCTGGCCTGGGTGCTGGGCACGCTGATCACCCTGGCGGTGCTGGGCACGCGGACGCTGACGAATCTGTGGGACTTCCTGAACCGGCAGCCGATCTTCGACGTGCTGATCGTCGTCGGCACGCTGATCCTGCCCTGGCTGGCCGCGTTCCCGCTCTACTGGGCCGGGTACAACCTGGAGGATTACAACCCCAATTCGCCCGAAGGGCGCGACACCCTGCAGGCGACGCTGCCTGCCGTGTTGCCCTTCCTGATGGTGGCCGCATCGGTGGGCATCTCCTGGAACTGGCGGCGCTGGTTGCCGGCGGCGGCGATCTTCCTGGGCATTTTTGCCTTCTTCTTCACCACCATCTTCAGCAATCAGTACGGCCTGGTGACCGGCATGATCGGTTCGCTGGGCTACTGGCTGGAACAACAGGGAGTGCGGCGCGGCAGCCAACCGCAGTATTACTACCTGCTCACGCAACTGCCCGTCTACGAGTTCCTGCCGATGATCGGGGCCATGGGCGCGGGCGTGCTGGGGCTATCCCGGCTGTGGCGCTGGCGGGCCGATCGCGCTCTGGAGCGGCTCGAACGGCAGGAACTGGGCGAGGAGGCGGTCGAAGCGACAGAGCTGCCGCAGGCGGCGGAGACGCTGGTCGCGGCGGAACGGCGCACTGAGGTCATCGCTCAGGACGATCCGCCGTCGTCAGCGGGCAGGCTGACCCGTCCCTTCAGCCTGGTCGAGGAGCTGGTGCACCGCGCCGCCGACGCCGAGTGGATCGGTGAGTTGCCGCTGTTGGCGCTGATCGGCTGGTGGTCTATTGCCATGACGCTGGGGTTGACCATCGCCGGTGAGAAAATGCCCTGGCTCACCACCCATCTGACCGTGCCGCTGATCCTGGCGACCGGCTGGTGGCTGGGGCAGGTGGTCGAGGGGGTGCGCTGGCGGTCGCTGGGGGCGGGTGGCTGGGCCGTGCTGATCGGGGCGTTGCCGCTGGCGCTGCTGGCGCTGGGGCGGGCGCTGCGCCTGTTGACGGGCGCGCAGCCCCCCTTCAGCGGGCGCGAGATCCAGAACCTGATCGCTACAGGCAACTGGCTGGCAGCACTGCTCGTCCTGGCGGGCGCAGTGGCGATCATCATCCGGCTGGGGCGACCGCTGGGGCGCGCTCAGGTGGGGCGGCTGGCGATCATCGCGGGCGCGGCGGTGTTGGCCGTGCTGACGGCGCGCGTGGCCGTCCTGGCCGCCTACATCAATTACGATTACGCGACCGAATATCTGGTCTACGCGCACTCTGGCCCGGCGGTCAAGACGGTGATGCGGGAGATCGATCGCATCGCCGAGATCACCAACGAGGGCTATGCCATGCGCATCGTCTTCGACGACGATTCGTCGTGGCCGTTCACCTGGTACCTGCGCCACTACACCAACTACGGCTATCTGCGTGGGGAGGCAGGCAGCGTTGACCCCTCGACGCTGGAAGGCGCGCGCGTGGTCATCGTCGGCACCAGGAAGGTGGGTGATGTGCGCTCGATCCTGGGCGACCGCTACTACGAATTCGGCTATATCCGCCTGTGGTGGCCGATGCAGGAGTACTTCAACCTGACCTATGATCGTGTCGCCAAAGTGTTCAGCCTCGACGAGAAGAACATTGCTGCGCCGTACTACCGGCAGGGGTTGTGGGACATCTGGTGGAACCGCGATTACCGCACCTATGGTCAGGCCATGTGCATTGACGCCAAACAGTTCCGCTGCCAGGACGAAGCCAGCCTGGGCGCGACCGAAGAGGAGCGCGACACGCTGCGGGCAAGCTGCGCGCGGGTGGTGATCGCCGAATGCGCGGGCGACGATCGCTTCGCCGTGGGCAAGTGGCCGGTCTCCGACCGCATGTACGTCTTCGTGGACAAGCAGATCGCGGCGCAGGTGTGGGATGCGGGCATCGGTAGCAGCACCGTCAACATCCGCGAGCCGGAGTACCCGGAGGATCGCGTCTTCCAGGCGATTGTCGCCGAACGCACGCTGGGCGAAGTGGCGGGCATGGTCGGCCCGCGCGACATCGCGTTGGACGAGGACGGCCTGATCTACGTCACCGATACGGACCGCAGCCGTATCGTGGTGCTCGGCCCGGAGGGTGAGTTCGTGCGCAGCATTGGCGATCCGGCGCTGGTGCCGGCGGGCGAGGCGTTGCGGCAGCCCTGGGGCCTGGACATCGGGCCGGACGGCCTGCTCTATGTAGCCGATACCTGGAACAACCGCGTGGCGATCTTCACCCGCGAGGGCGAATTTGTGCGGGCGTGGGGGCACGAGGGTGTGCCCGCGACCGATCCGTCGCCGGACGCCATGTGGGGGCCGCGCGAGATCGCTGTCGGGCCGGATGGGCTGGTCTATGTGGCGGATACGGGCGGCAAGCGCATTCGCGTCTACACGCCAGAGGGAGAGTGGGTGCGCGACATCGGGCGCGGCGGCACCGGCCTGGGGCAGGTGGACGAGCCGGTCGGGCTGGCCTTCAACCCCATCTCACATGAACTATACGTAGCCGAGGCATGGAACAAGCGCGTGCAGGTCTTCGACCTGACGGGAATGCCGCTGCGCACCTTCAGCGTCAACATGTGGTTCCGCAACCGGCAATCGTACAACCGACCCTATCTGGCGGTCAGCCCGGACGGCACGCTGATCTACGTGACCGACATGGACGACAAGCGCCGCATCGTGGCCTACAACCTGGCCGGGCAGCCAGTGATCTCCTTCAATCAGCCGGAAGACGCCAGCACAGGCGTCAGCGGAGTGCGCTCACCGGCGGGGCTGGCTTTCGATGCGCAGGGCCGGCTGTACGTGGTGGACGCGCAGCAGGCGCGCATCTATGTGTTCCCGCCGTCGGATGTGTCTGGCGGAATTGTGCCTGTCCCGCCGGAGGGCGCGGGTGGAGCGGAGGCACCGCCCACTGACGAGGAGCAGTAACGCCCTGCTGGATCGGGCACTGTCACGTTGGACTGTGCAGCTCACCCTCACCCAGGCTTTTTACGGGTGGGGGTGAGTTTTTGCAGGGCGCGGACACGGATGAAGGAATTTTCACATGTTTTTCATATTTATGGAGTTGGCGTATGGTAGGATTACCGTACTATCATAGTACCTGATTTCTGCCTTTATGAGTCATGGCCGGGCGAGCCACCTGGTCGGTTGCGCGAAATAGCCACTTTGGGAGTGTTGGGGGGATGCACAAAAGAATACGGTTTTTCCTGGGACTGAGCCTGGTCGTGGTCATGGTGACGTTGCTGCTAACCGGCCCCGCGCCAGGCCACGCACAGACGCCCAATGTCACGCTGAATCTGCCCGCTGAGAACTTTGTCGGCGAGCAGTTTTGTTTCTCTGCCGAAATTTTCAACACGGGGAACCCCGGCTACGGGCCGTATTTCCGGCTGATTCTGCCGCCGCAGATCACGCTGGATTCGGCGACTTTCCTCAATCTGGGCGTCAGCACGACCACCGTAGGCGTGTTTCCGCCCGCGCCGGGCAACCAACTGACCGATCCGGTGATCAATCAGCCGGTGACGGGCACGCCGGGCTACACCTTGATCATCGTCAAGCTGCCGATCGGTTCGGTAGTGGCGGGTGGGCCGCCGCTGGTGGTGAGGATGTGCGCTACCATCAGCACGACGGCGACGGTCGGGGTGCCATTGCCGGTCAGCGTCACGCCGGTCTATGAGTTTGGCGACACGCCCACCGGCGCGAATGGCCCCATCGTGGGCACGCCGGTGACGGATACGATCACGCCGACGCTCTACATCTTTGAGAAGACGAACACTGCCCCCGAAGGCGAGCGTCCGCCAGGGCCAGACTGGCCGTATGACTATGTGCTGAGTGTGGACATTGCCAACGGGCAGACCATCACCGACCTGACCTTCGGCGACACGCTCCCCCCCAGCGTGCAGTTTGTCGGGCCGGTGACGATCAGCGGCGGCACGGGCTGCACGGTGACCGCGCAACCGTCTACCTCGACCCCTGGTGGAACTCTGGGGGTCACCTGCGCCTCGGCCAGCGGGGTGGTCGGCGGGCCGGAGGTGACGGTCCGCTTCCCGGTCTACATCATCGACATCCTGGACGAAGCGACCTGCGGGCGGCAGACAGTGCTCAACAACAGCAGTTTTGTCGCTCGCTATCTGGGCGTGTTGCAGCCGGTCACGACTCGTCAGTCGCCAGTGGAGGCTGAGCATATCTCGTTGCAGAAAGGGGCCAGCCCCGGCGCGACCATTCCGGGGACGACGATCACCTATACCCTGAACTTCCAGGTGACCGACTACGGCACCGACAGCGGCCTGATCGTGGTGGATACGCTGCCGGACGGCATCACCTTCGCCGCGCATCAGTCGCTCACGGTGGGCGGCACGTCGTACGCCATCACGCCCACGGTGGTGGACAATGGGGACGGCACGCAAACCATCACCTACAACATCGGCGCGGTGACGGGCAATATCGCCGCGGGCACGGCCATCACGCTGCGCTATACGGCGACCATTGATCAGTACTATCTGAACGGTCAGCCCGTCCATGCCAACGACAGCCTGCCGAACACGGTCACTGCCACCTATGGCTTGACGGCGGGCGCGGCGAACTGCACCGAAGGGTCGGCGGCAGGGGTGGACATCATCCCGCCGCAGATCAGCAAGAGCATCGTCAATCCGCCGCCCTACGAGTTCATGCCGGGCGAGGTGGTGACCTTCCGTCTGCAGATGGATATTCCCTCTGGCGATACGCGGGCCATTTACTTCGAGGATTACTTCCCGCTGCCAGTGTTCGACGTGACCACGGTCAATACCACCTTCGGCACGGATATTCGCTTCGCGCCGACCAGCACCATCAGCACGCCGCCGACCTCCATCACGGTGAACGCGGCGCAGAACTCGCTGCGCATCGACTGGCAGGACCTGTCGTCGGAGACACCGCCGGAGACGATCGCCGTTGACATAGACATTGTGGTCAACGACGAGCCGTTCGCCGACAACCTGTACCTGACCAATCTGTTCCTGGCCGGTTACGCCAACACGCCGGGCGCGACGTTCACCGCCGATGTGGGCATCTTCTTCTATGTGCGCGCGCCCGACCTGCTGATCACCAAGGGCGTCAGCGCGACCAATGGTTCCGGCACGATCAACCCGCCGCCGTCTACGCTGCCTGTCAACGGCAACCTGACAGGGGCGGATGCGGGCGACCTGGTGACGTATGTCATCACTGTCGAAAACACAGGCGGCGCGCCCGCCTATGACGTGAGGGTGACCGACACCGCACCGGCGGGCCTGAGCGGCTGCGCCGTGAGCAGCGTGATCAACGGCAGCGGCGTGCCGCTGACCTATGCGGGCGACCTGTTCGGCGCAGGGTTGGTGCTGACCAATCCATTGACGGCCAACGACGGCAATCCCGTCGGAGGCGGTGCGCCCTATGGGGCGGATACGGCCCTGATCACGGTGCAGTGCACGCTGGGTATCTCGGTTGAGCCGGGCGCGGTGATCACGAACACGGCGAGCGTCAACTGGGCGTCACTGGGCGGCTCGACCAACTTCCCGACGCGCACCGACGATGCCAGCGTCACCATTGCCAGCCCGACGGCCAGCAAGACGATCGTCAGCACGAACCAGGCGCATACGACCGGCACCAATGTGGTCATTGGCGAGCGGATCACCTACCGTGTGGTGATCACCGTGCCGGAGGGCACCAGCAGCGGTGTAACGCTGTTCGACGAACTGGACGCCGGTCTGGCCTTCTTGAGCGTAGATAGCATTACCGCCTCGTCAGGGGTGACGACTTCGGTGCCGGGCGGGTTCCCGGCGGTGCTGAGTGGGGCGAGCATCACGGCGGCGGGCACGGGCGATGCCAACCAGGGCCGCCGCCTGACCCTGGATTTCGGCACGCTCACCAACAGCAACAACAGCCCCGCCGTAGCGGAGACGATCACGATTGACTATACGGTGGTGGTGATCAACCGGTTGGGTACCGGTTCCGGACAGACGCGCAACAACGACATGACCTGGGGCTGGAGCGGGAGGAGCATCAACGCTGCTGCGCCTAACGTGACTGTCCGGGAGCCGAGCATGACGGTGAGCAAGAGCGCTTCGCCTACCTCTGGTGACGCGGGCGATACCATCACCTTCAGCATCACCGTCAGCAAGGGGAGCGGCGTCACCAATCCGGACGCCTTCAACGTGGTGCTGACCGACACCGTGCCCACTGGCATGACGCTGGTGCCGGGATCGTTTGCGACGGGCACGTGCGCCACGTCGCCTACCAGCCTGACCGAGGCCGCGCCCAACCTCACCGCGACGTGGAATACCTTTGCCTCCGGTGGAAGCTGCACGCTGACTTACCAGGCCACGCTCGACGCGGGCGTGCAGCCCAATCAGGCGCTCACCAACACGGTCAGGGAGAGCTGGACGAGCCTGCCGGGGGATGTCACGTCGCCGCAATCGCCCTACAATCCCCTGTCGTGCGAGCGCACCGGCGACACGTCCGGCTGCGGCACGACCGCCAACACCTATGCCCGCACTGCCCAGGCGACTGTCACTGTGTTCGCGCTGACGCTGGACAAGTCCGTCACCTCGACGGCGGTCAATGGCAGCGACGCGCACGATCCCGCGCGGCAGGACTACACCATCGGCGAGCAGATCACCTATCAGTTCACGGTGACGCTGCCCGAAGGGGTGGCGACGCCCACGGTCTTCGATCAACTCCCGACCGGCAGCAGCGTGCTGGGGGTGGTCAGTTCGCGCGTGGTGGCTGTGGGAGCCAATCTGTCCGGCCCCGGCCTGCCCGCTATGGGCACGCCCGGCGTCGCCTCCGATACGAATGCGGACACCATCAACGATCGCGTCACCTGGACGCTCGGCACGGTGACCAATACTGCCGATGGGGTCTCCAATGCCGACGATCAGATCACTTTCGAGGTGGTGGCGGTGGTGCTGGATGTGGCCGCCAACGCCAATGGCGACGTGCCAGTCAACACGGCGCAGGTGAACTATGGGACGTATTCGCTGACGGACACTGCCGCCGCGGATATCGTCGAGCCGGCGCTGAACGTCACCAAGTCGGCCACGCCGGGCGCAGGTGACGCGGGCGACCTGATCACTTTCCGCCTGCGTGTGGAGCACACCGCCGCTTCGACCGCCGATGCCTACAATGTCACCCTGACCGATGTGGTGCCCGCGCACCTGATCTACACCACGACCAATTTCGCGCTGCGAGCGGTTCCCGGTTCGTGCGCGACGCTGCCGACGACGCTGGATGACTCCGATCCCACCGGCGCGGGCCTGACTGTCGTCTGGGACACTCTGCCGCAAGGCTCAAGCTGCGAGGTCGAATTCCAGGCGATGATCGCCAACACGGCCCCCGCTGGTACGTCGCTGACGAACACGGGCGAGCTTGATTGGGAGTCGTTGCCAGAAGGCGGGCGCGCCTACCAGGACAGCGCCTCGGCGCAGGTGACGGTGACCCAAAATGAGTTGGCCAAGCTGATCATCGCCCCGACGGACGGCACCGCGACCATCGGCGAGCAGATCACCTATGAATTCACGGTGACCTTCGCCGAGGGTCTCACCGGCAGCACGGCGGTTTTCGATCAGTTGCCGCTGGCGGGGACGAACGGCGCGGCCTTCGAAGTGGTCTCGTCGCAGATCACCTTCATCGGGGCCAACCTGTCGGCGGTGCCAGCGTTGCCCGCCGTGGGCACAGCCGGTGTCGCCTCCGATACGAACGCTGACACCATCAACGATCGCGTCACCTGGACGCTGGGGGATGTCACCAACACGCCCGACGGCGTGGTGAACGCCCAGGATACTATCGTCTTCCAGGTGGTGGCGCGGGTGTTGGACGTGCCGGTCAACGTGGGGTTGCTCACCGGCCAGGACACCAACGTGCTCAACACGGCGACGGTGCAGCACACCGGCGGGACGATCAGCGGCACGGTGGGCATTGACCTGGTGGAGCCACAACTGACGCTCAGCAAGGCGAACAATGCCAGCGGCCTGCGCGACGCCGGGGACACCTTCACCGTGACCCTGACGCTCAGTCACACGGCGCAGTCGCTGGCCGACGCCTATCAGATTGCGCTGGTGGATACGCTGCCTTCGCCCGGCCTGACGTGGGTCGGCGATGGCACGGTGGGCGGCACCTGCGGCGCGACGGTCGATTCCAGCGCAGCGCCTGCCATCGCCTTCTCTGTGCCGTCGCTGAGCCTGGGCAGCAGTTGCACCATCACCTATCAGGTGGCTGTCTCCGCCGACGCCGAACCCGACACGACCTACACCAACTCGGTGAGCGGCACCTACAACTCGCTGGCCGACGGCACCGGTCGCAGCAGCAGCCTGGGGCCGGCGCAGTCCAGCTTCTCCACGGCAGCGCCGACCATCGCCAAGGTGGTGAGCACCACCAGCCTGCCCGAAACGGGTTCGTCGGCGCACAACCCCACCAACCCCGACCTGGCCATTGGCGAGACCGTCACCTATGCCGTCACCGTTACCCTGCCGGAAGGGCAGATCAATCAGGTGGTGATCACCGATGTCGTGCCAGCGACGGCGGCGGGCGTCATCGAGTTGCAGAGCGCCAGCATCACGGCGCAGGGGGCCAATATCAGCCCGGCGCTGGTGGGCACGGCAGCTGTGCTGTCCGATGCCCTGCTCGGCGACGGCCTGAACGACACGGCAACCTTCACGCTGGGCACGATCACCAACACGGCGGACAATGTCGCCGATGCCAATGACACGCTCACGATCACTGTCGTCGGCTTGCTGCGCGACCTGCCCGCCAACGCCAATGGCGACGTGCTGACCAACACCGCTACCCTGAGCTATGCGACCGGCCCCGACGTGAGCGCTTCGGCCAGCGTGGACGTGGTCGAGCCGACGCTGACGCTGAGCAAGACCTTCCTGGACGACCCGGCCAGCCCTGGCGATTCGGTGCGCGTCCAACTGGTGATCACCAACACTGGCACCGGCCCGGCCTATGGGGTGGTCGTCGAGGATGTGCTCAGTCCGCTCATCTGGGATGTGAACAGCGCGGTCAACGTCTCGGCTCCGGCGGGCTTCACTTTCAGCAACAGCCCGGCGGGGACAGTGCGCTACACCGGCGGCACGGTATTGCCCGGCGCGGGCAACGCGGTGACGCTGGTCTTCCGGGCGACGCTGCTCAATACGCTGCTGCCGGCGCAAAGCCCGATCAGCAACAGCGCGACGATCATCGCTGGTAGTTCTGCGCCGACGGGTGGGCGGAGCGCCTCTGGCGCGACGGGCAGCGACACGCTGACCCTGATCTTCCCCGACCTGAGCATCACCAAGTCGGAGGTGGCGGCTGAGCCGTTCGCACCCGGCAGCGTGATCGTCTACAACCTGGTGGTTGACAATGTCGGCAGCGGCCCGTCCGGCCCGATCACCATCACCGAGACGGTGCCCCTCCACACGACGTTCAACGCGGCGAACAGCACGCCAACCTGGAGTTGCGCCGACGGCTCGCCCGCGGGCACGTCCTGCACCTACACGCTGGCGGCGCTCGCTCCTACCGATACGCCGGTGACGGTGCAGTTTGCTGTGACGGTCAATCGCCCCGTGCCCGCCGGTGTCACTCAGGTCGAGAACACAGTGCAGGTGGCCGACGACGGCTCGCGCGGCGGCGATACCGACCTGGCCAATAACCAGGATTCCGAGACGACGGCGATCACTGCCGCGCCCAACGTCGCAGCGACCAAGGCCGACGCGCTGGCTGTGGATGTCAACGGCGATGGGCAGGTCAACCCGGGTGACACCATCCGCTACACGGTGATTATCACCAACACGGGCGACCAGGATGCGGCCAACGTGACCTTCAGCGATACCCCGGACGCCAATACGACGCTGGTCGTCGGCTCGGTGACGACCACGCAGGGCACGGTTACCGCGGGCAACACGCCTGGCGACACGACGGTCGCCGTGTCGGTAGGCACGCTGACCGGCGCGGGCGGCAGCGTCACGATCACATTCGACGTGACGGTCAACAGTCCGCTGCCCGCGGGCGTGGAACTGGTGAGCAATCAGGGGTTGGTGGAGGGCGACAACATCGCCGACACGCTGACCGACGATCCCGACACGACCGCGACGGGCGATCCGACCGAGACGCCGGTGATCGCTGCGCCGCAGATTGTCGCCACCAAGGCCGATGCGCTGGCTGTGGATGTCAACGGCGATGGGCAGGTCAATCCGGGCGACACCATCCGCTACACGGTGATCATCACCAACACGGGCGATCAGGATGCGGGCAATGCCGTCTTCAGCGACACGCCCGATCCCAACACGACGCTGGTGGTCGGCTCGGTGACGACTACACAGGGCACCGTCCTGGTCGGCAACATGTTCGGCGACACGACGGTGGAAGTGGCCCTGGGCACGCTGGCCGGTGCAGGCGGCAGCGCCACGGTGACCTTCGACGTGATGCTGAACTATCCGCTGCCCGCTGGGCCGTTGACCATCGCCAACCAGGGCGCGATCAACGGGGACGAAGTGCCGACAGACACGCCGACCGACGATCCGGACACGCTCGCCGAGGACGACCCGACGGTGACGCCATTCGTCGCCGCGCCGGATGTGGCGCTGACCAAGGCCGACGCGCTGGTGTTGGACAACAACGGCAACACGGTGGCCAACCCCGGCGATGTGATCGAATACACGGTGGTGATCACCAACAGCGGCGACAAGGGCGCGGCCAACGTGGTCTTCAGCGACACGCCCGACCCCAATACGACGCTGGT
>AMZC01003015.1_pt1 | contig 16928 bp, 17 predicted proteins | sample 948551 | NCBI WGS metagenome assembly AMZC01 (sample SAMN01120625, study PRJNA171369) | bioreactor sludge metagenome | biome: sludge; isolation source: anaerobic thermophilic cellulolytic sludge from lab reactor | place: China: Hong Kong, Shek Wu Hui wastewater treatment plant | collected... | reverse complement strand
TTCGTTCGCTCATACTTCTGCTTGGCCATGCGTTCATTCTCCTTCGATAGTTGATAACCAAGACGATGTTCTCGTATAAACGGCTCAAAGAGCCCCCAATGGGATTCGAACCCATGACCTTGCCCTTACCAAGGGCACGCTCTACCTACTGAGCTATGAGGGCTTGCCGTCTTTGACCCTTGCGGGTCATTCATTTTTAAGGCTTTACAGCCCTGTGGGCAGTGAAGGATTCGAACCTCCGAAGGCGTCTGCCAGCTGATTTACAGTCAGCCCCCTTTGGCCACTTGGGTAACTGCCCATTTGAGAACCGTTGCCGGTTCGAAAGCGAGGTCATTCTTCGAACCACCCCGCTTGCCAACCTGCAACTGGAGCCGACGACGGGAATCGAACCCGTAACCTACCACTTACAAGGCGGTTGCTCTGCCGATTGAGCTACGTCGGCGTAGAGATTGTTAAGGCTCATAAAGCGGTCAGATTATACCAAAGGTCATTCACTACGGCAAGGATTTTTGACCATACTCTCTTGATCTGATTATAACCGGGTTCTGCGCTGGCAGGCAACCGGGTTTCTGCATGGGAATATGGGGAAAGATTCCCCTTCAGGTATGCCTCCGGTTGAGGCGTCAATGCCGGAATCATTCTGCGATATAATTACCTCACACTGGAGGTTTCATGGAAATTAACTGGTATGGGCATTCCTGCTTCCGATTAACCGAACGCGGAATGGCAACGGTGGTAACTGACCCTTACGATCACCGGGAAACCGGTTATGAGCCGCTCAAGCTGCGGGCTGATGTCGTGACGATCAGCCACGATCACCCATCCCATAACTTTGTGGATGGGGTCAAGGGCATGGAGCATGTGATCACCGGCCCGGGCGAATTTGAGATTGGCAATGTTTTCATAACCGGGATTCAGACCAATCATCGCAGTGGTAAAGAGGCTGAACCGCGCAATACGTTATATGTATTTGATTACAATGGCATTACTGTGGCTCATTTAGGAGATATTAACCACGTGCCTTCACAGTCTGAGGTGGAGGCTCTGGGGAGTGTGCATGTGGCGCTGGTGCCGGTGGGAGACGGAAAGAGCCTGAATGCTGCCAAGGCGGCAGAGGTGATCAGCCTGATCGAGCCGAGTTATGTGATCCCTATGCATTTTGGAACTCCGGCCTGTAAGGTGAAGCTGGACCCGGTATCCAAGTTTCTGAAGGAAATGGGGTTGAGCGACGTGGAGACACTCCCCTCCCTGAAAATAACGAGCACGGCAGGGTTGCCAGAGGAGACTCGGGTGGTGATTCTCGATTACCAGCACGGGTAAAGGAGCGCAGGATGGCTTATAAACTGATCATGACCTGGGATATTCTCCCGGAGCGGGAACAGGAGTATTTTGAATTCGTAGTGCGCGAGTTCATCCCCGGGGTTCAACGGCTTGGTTTTGAGTTGACCGATGCGTGGGCAACGATTTATGGAAGCCGCCCGCAGATCATGGTCGGAGCAACCCTGCCTTCCCTTTCACGTATTCAGCATGTGCTGGCGTCGGATGAATGGAAGCGGTTGAACAGCCAGCTGCAAGATTTTGTCCTCAATTACAGTCAGAAAGTGGTGGAAGCACAGGGGGGCTTCCAGTTTTAACGGACGACGATGATGAGCGAGGTCTCGCGGCGCCTGCTGGAGTGGTATGAGCGATCGGCACGCAGGTTGCCCTGGCGAGGGGAGCATGACCCTTACAGGGTGTGGGTATCAGAGGTCATGCTTCAGCAGACCCGTGTTGAAACGGTGATCCCTTATTATTTGCGCTGGATGGAGCGCTTCCCAACTTTACATTCTCTGGCTGAAGCTTCTCTGGAAGAGGTACTTAAAACCTGGGAGGGGCTGGGGTATTACCGCCGCGCGGTGAATATTCATCGGGCGGCGCGCCTTGTGGTTGACAAGTACGGCGGTCAGCTTCCCAGAGATTGCTCCACACTTCAAAAGTTACCAGGAATTGGTACATATTCCGCCGCCGCCATTGCTTCGATTGCTTTTGGACAGGACGAACTCGCGCTCGATGGAAACGTCCGGCGGGTGGTTTCGCGGGTGTTCAATGTGCGTGAAGCACTGGATACAACCATCGGTGAGCGCACGGTTGGGGAACTGGCCCGGGCTCATCTTCCCCCGGGGCGGGCGGGAGAGTACAACCAGGCCTGGATGGACCTGGGTACAGCGATTTGTACTCCCAAAAAACCCGACTGCCCGCTCTGCCCGTTAGGGGAAATATGTGAGGCCAGAGCTCTGGGGGTACAGGAGCAACGACCGGTAACCCGCGGGAGGCGGCCTATTCCGCAGGTTACAGTGGCCGCCGGGGTGCTTCACCGTGATGGGCTGGTGCTGATCGCCCGCCGCCCTGAAGGAGGGTTACTGGGCGGGCTGTGGGAGTTCCCTGGCGGAAAGCAGGAGGGCGAAGAAAGTCTGAGTGAGTGTTTACAACGCGAGCTTTTTGAAGAGCTGGGGGTTAAAATAGAGGTAGGCGAAAAGCTGGGCGTTTTTAAACATGCCTACACTCACTTTCGGGTCACCCTGCACGCCTTTGCCTGCCGGATTTTAGAAGGAGAACCTTGCCCACTGCAACCCAGTGAACTACGCTGGGTAAGGTTATCTCAACTGGGGGAGTACCCCATGGGGAAGATTGACCGTCAGCTGGCCCGGTTACTTCAAGGGGGTGGGTGATGGAGGAGGATGAATTCAGGCTTGAGCGAGAGGCGATGGTACGTGAGCAGATCGAAAGGCGCGGCATCCGTGATAAGCGGGTGCTGGAAGCGCTGCGAAACGTGCCCCGCCATCTTTTTGTTCCACCGGAAGAACGCCGTTATGCATATCATGATGGACCGCTTCCGATTGGAGAGGGGCAGACGATCTCACAGCCGTATATTGTGGCGGTGATGACCGAATTGCTCGAATTGCAAGGTGATGAGAATGTGCTGGAAATTGGCACCGGTTCGGGGTATCAGGCGGCGGTGCTGGGGCGGCTGGCGCGCACGGTGCACACAGTGGAGCGGTACGCGCGCCTGGCACAGCGGGCTGAGGAAATCTTACGCAGCCAGGGGATTAATAATGTGTTTGTGCACGTCGGGGATGGGTCACTGGGGTGGCCGGCTCATGCTCCGTATCATGCCATTGTAGTCACTGCGGCCGCCCCGGTTGTTCCTCCGGCACTGCTCGATCAACTGCTGCCGGGGGGACGGCTGGTGATTCCCGTTGGAGGACCTGAAGGGCAGATGCTGGAACGCTGGGTGCGCAAGGCGGATCATCTTGAACGAGAAGTGCTTTTTGCAGTTGCTTTTGTGCCTCTGCGCGGGGCTGCTGGCTGGAGCGAAGGCGAGTGGTCACGCAGGGGAGATTTTTAAATACAAAAACCCTCACCGGATTCAGGGTGAGGGTTGTGGTAACCGTTCTCTCAGATCGATCGCGAAATATTGACAAAGACCATGGGGCGGCGGCGGGTTTCTTTGTATAAAAACTCCCGCAGTGTGTCTTCCACCACCCGGCGTACGTTTCCGTTCGCGCGGCTGGCCGCCTGAATGATCTCGCGGCGGGCACTGGCCAGAAGCTCATCACTCTCTCGCGAGAGGATAAAGCCCTTGGTGATGATCTCAGGTTCGTAAACCACTGCATTAAAATCACGGGTGAGCGTCAGGTTCACCAGCACAATGCCGTCGCGCGAGAGCGCTTCACGCTCACGCATAACATCTGGATCGACATCGCCCACACCAGAGCCGTCTACGAAGACGTACTGGGCAGGAACCTGTTCGCCAGTGAGGCGCATCTTCCCATCGAGGAATTCGACGACCTGGCCATTCTGGATGATCTGGATATTTTCTTCAGGAATGCCCACCTGCCGGGCAAGTCGTGCATGTTGATAAAGCTGGCGAAGTTCGCCGTGAATGGGGAGGACATAGCGAGGACGGGTAAGGTGGATGAGCAGTTTCATCTCTTCCTGGCTGGCATGCCCTGATACGTGCACCGGTGCAATAGCTTCGTAGATCACATTGGCTCCGAGCTGGAAGAGCCGGTTAATCACCCGGTAAACGCTTTCTTCGTTTCCAGGGATGGGATGGGACGAAAGCACCACGGTATCACCGGGGATGATATCGAACAGACGATTTGTACCCATCGAAAGCCGCCCCAGGATGGAGGTGGGTTCACCCTGCGAACCCGTGCACATGATGACGACCTGCTCCCTGGGCATGTTCAGTGCCTGTTCGATGGGAACCACCAGGTTTTCGGGAAAGTCGAGATAGCCAAGTTTAACGGCCATCTTCATGTTATCGATCATGCTGGTGCCCACGAAAGCCAGCTTGCGCTTGTGTTTGCTGGCCGCGTTGGCCACCTGTTGCATGCGTGAGATCAAAGAAGCAAAGCTGGCCAGGATAATGCGCCCCGACGCGTTGGTAAAGACGTCTTCAAAAGCGGCGTCGATCGTCTTTTCAGAGGGTGTCCATCCCGGGCGTTCGGCATTGGTGGAGTCGGCAAGCAAGGCGAGGACTCCCTTCTGCGAGAAACTGGCCAGGCGGGCGTAATCGGAGGGCTTTCCGTCGACGGGGGTGTGATCAAATTTGTAATCACCCGAATGCACGATTAACCCTGCCGGGGTATGGATGCCCAGCCCCACACCATCGGGAATGGAATGGCAGACGTGGAAAAATTCCACCTCGAACGGGCCGATGGACACAGTATCTCCGGCCTGCACGGTATGTAAATCGGCCTTACTGCCCAGTCCATTACGCCCCAGCTTTACTTCCAGAAGGCCCCGGGTGAGGGGGGTAGCGTAAATGGGGGCGTTTACCTCATTCAGCAGGTGATGAATGGCTCCGATGTGGTCTTCATGACCATGGGTAATGACAATACCGCGTACTTTGCTGCGGTTCTGGCTCAGGTAGGTCAGATCGGGGATGATGTAGTCAATCCCCAGCATGTCATTTTCGGGGAACATTAAACCCGCATCAACGACGAGAATCTCGTCGTTGTATTCATAGACCATCATATTTCTACCTACTTCCCCTAATCCCCCCAGGGGAATGATCCGTAATGGCTTCGAACTCATATTAACAATAACCTCTTCTATTGTTCGGGGCAGTGCCCCGGCATAAAAAAAGCCCTGGCCTCAATTCAGCCAGGGCACGAATGACCCAAGAAATGCTCCAAAACAAAAGTTTCAGATCACCGGTTGCCCGGCCTTACGGAGATGATTGTAACACAGAGAAAAGGAAAAGTCAAAGTTTCGCATCCCGGGGTGATTGGCAGGGCTAGACCATGCTGACACTGCGCCCGTAAAGCCGCTCACGGATCTGGATTACCTGACGGCGCAGACGGTCATCGCGTTCGATCATATCGGCGATTTTTTCGCAGGCATACATGACGGTGGTATGATCCCGTCCGCCGAGGGCCTCGCCAATCTGTGGAAGCGAGGCGTTGGCCTCTTCGCGCATCAGATACATGGCCACCTGGCGTGGGAGGGCGACGTCGCGTGAACGGCCCCGCCCGCACATATCATCGATGGAAATGCCAAACTCACTGGCAACCGCGCGGATGACCTGGTCGGTATCCAGGTTGTTGCGCTGGGGGAGGAGATCGGCCAGCGCCGTTTGTACGAGCTGGGTGGAGAGGGGCATACCTGATAGCTCCGAAAAGGCCAGCACCCGGGTCAATGCGCCTTCCAGTTCGCGGATATTGGATTGAACAAGGCGGGCAATCGTTTCCAGGATAGGAGCGGGCACGTCTTTGCCCGTGCGTTCGGCCTTTGAACGCAGGATGGCCAGGCGGGTTTCCAGGTCTGGCGGCTGGATATCGGCTGTCAGGCCCCACTCAAAACGCGAGCGCAGCCGTTCTTCAAGGGTGACGAGCGCTTTGGGAGGACGGTCTGAGGTGATGACGATTTGTTTTTCCTGGCCATGCAGGGTGTTGAAGGTATGGAAGAACTCTTCCTGGGTGGACTCCTTCCCGGCGATGAACTGGATGTCATCAATCAGCAGAACATCGATGCGGCGATACCGATCGCGGAAGGCGGGGGTGTTGTGAGTGCGGATGGAATTAATGAGATCGTTGGTGAATTCTTCCGAGGAGACGTAGAGAATCTGCAATCCACGTTGATGGGCGGCATTGCCGATGGCATGAAGGAGGTGAGTCTTTCCGAGCCCGACGCCTCCGTAAAGGAAAAGCGGGTTGTAGGCTTTGGCGGGGTTATCGGCAACGGCCATACAGGCGGCGTGGGCCAGCCGGTTGCTGGCGCCCACCACGAAATTGTCGAAGGTGTAACGCGGGTTAATGGTGAAGTTATGGGCTGGCGAAGAGGGGTTTTCCGCTTCAACCATGGAAGGTTCGGCCTCGGTTTCTTCTTCATGGTGGTGCACTACGAAACGAACCGATTGAGGAGATCCCATCAACCCGGTAAGCAGCCGGGACACGGTGCTGGAGAGGCGGCTTTCTAACCAGTCTCTGGCATAGGCATTCTGGACGCCAATGGTGAAGGTGCCTTCCCCGTACTGGAGGATTTGCGTATCGCGCACCCAGGTATCAAAAGATGCTTTGGGCATTTCCATTTGAAGCTGTCCAAGTGTTGCCTGCCATGCCTGGTGAGGGTTCATAGCGGTCCTCCTTGATGGATGAAAGTGGTCTTAATCGATCGCAGACAACAGGGCACAGAAACCCGCTGCCTCTGGTTCGCAGCGGGAGGTTCCCCCAAATGTGTACACCTGTTTATCTTGCTGGTGAAGGAAGGCGGTGGTTGGCCTTCGTGGATCGATCTAAAGAGTATTCTAACAAAAACCTCAGGATGAAACAAGTCGAGAACCCTACGCCAGTTTAAAAAGTTCACGGTTTTTAAGATGAGTAACCTTAAAAAATGATAACCCATTTACAACACTGTCCCTTCCCCATCAACCGTGCAGGGTATCCATATCTGTGGTTGGCAGCTCAGCAGAGTCCCTATATATGGGGGGTTGGCGAGAAATCCCGGGGTGGCATCATAGATATAGCCAGCTATGTGAAAAAAAGCCAAAATAAGCTTTGGCTTTTTTTCGTAGAGTCAGGCTCGGAAAATTGCATCACAGCTACACGCCCTTTAACATGAGGGCTGCAGCTTTCCGTCCGATTTCAATGGCAAAATTCGTTCCCCGGTCCCAGGGGTAGACCTGACTCATGCTGGCGAAAAAGAGGCCATGAATGGGGGTCTGGATGGGAGGGATGTTTCTGGAATGGTTGACCAGCGGGATCGGCTGGGCATAGGAAGTGCGCCAGAGCCAGCTTTTGATGAGCCAATCGGGCCGGAAGCCAGGATTAAAACGCTGCAACGCCGGCAGAAAACGCTGAAGGAGTTCTTCCTGAGAAAGGCGGAAATATTCGTGGTCGGGGTCGAGGTAATCTCCGATGTACACGATGTGCTCACCGCCAAAGTTCTCCGGGCTGACGAAATTGGTGTGCTCCACCAGCGCCAGGAACGGGAACCCGGCGGATTTGGGCAGGTTGAACCAGTAATACCCCTCGGTGGAGAGCTGGTGGCGTAAGGATAACACCATCACCACTGCTCCCATACTTTTCAGGTTCAACAGACCCTTCAGGTATTCATCGGGCAGGGAAGGGGTCAGCCGGGCCATGAGAGCAGGAGAGGTGGTTGAAAGACAGGCATCGAAGGTCTGTTCTCCATGCTCGAAGGTGAGGGTGATCTTTCCTTCAGGGGTGGGTGAAATTTGCCTCACAGGGGTGTTCAGGTGAATTTCGACCCCTCTGGTGCGAAGGTACTGGGCAAAAAGGTCACAGAAGGCCTGGAATCCGCCTTCGAAGGTGGCCAGGCGGGTTGTCCTTGCTTTAAGCCGCGCCCACATCCAGGCCATGTTGACCTCTTCGTAGTGAGGGCCAAACTTGCCTACGAGGAGCGGTTCAAAGAGGGTGTTATAAATGCTTTCGCCGTACCAGGTACGCATCCAGTCGTGAGCGCGGGCCTTTTCCAAGGTTTGCCAGCGGGAGAGGAAACGCAGGTAAGCCGTTACCAGCCCGAAGCGAATCATCCCCAGTGGAAAACGAAACCCGGGAAAGGTGATAGCTGCTAACGGGCTATCCAGCGGGTAGAAACGCCCGTTGAAGTAGGCGACGGTTCGGGGTCGGGGCACCACCACGCGATCTCTGAGGCCCAGCTCATCCAGCAGAGAAAATACCCAGCGGTCGGTCAAAAACCAGTGGTGATAAAACCGTTCCACCGACCAATTCCAGTGAGGCTCTTTAAATCCGGCGGCCAGCCCGCCTACATAATCAGCGGATTCGAAAACCGATACCCGGTGTCCGGCTTTGTTCAGGTCGAGCGCGGCAGAAAGCCCGGCCAGGCCTGCTCCAATGATGGCGTAGTGTTCTACCGTATTTTTAGTGTCCATTTTATTTGCTTAAATAGTTGGTGAACTTGTTGGAAGACTCGAGTATTTCTATATCTATCGATAGCCAGGTAGCACCAAACCCAGGCCACGTAGATCCAACCCAACCACCATCCCTTTGGACCGATCCAGTTAGCCGAAAGCGGTAGCCAGGAAGTCAAGGCAGCCACCATAGCGGCCCATGGGGGGAGTCGGGAAACTGCGGGAACAGTAGGGAACAGGTGATAGGGAATTAGATAGGGAACCGCGACAGCTCCACATAACATCATCATATCCATGTCGCCACGCGAGAACCATAATCCAATCAATGCAAGAATGGTCCACCATCCTCCCAGACCGATGTTCTGCTCGGCACGGTTGAAGGATTGGATGGTTGTTACTGACAACATGGCAGAAGGCCAGAAACCGAAAACACAGAAAGAGATCAACAAGAAGATTATTGTCAGGAGAAGAAACGAACGTTTCGATAATAGAGCGAAAATAGTGATCTGGGGTTTAATCAAGGCAATTGGGATGGTCAATGGAAGTGCAACCAGACCAGAAGTTGCGATTCCGTCGATCTGACCCAGTAGAACCAACCATAAAAAAGGCAAACAGAAAAATGAAATGATGGCACTTTTTTTAGAAGTTGCTCGTGAAAATACCAGTACAGAAAATCCCCCTACTGTGATCCCAATGAACAAGTTCCAGTTTGCGAAGGGTAAAAACCAGGCAGTCCAAGGAGGGTAATGCGAGGGATTTAGGCTTTTCGACCAAAAATGAATCCAATCGAAGCCAATCATTCCACCAGGGCAATAGAAAAAGCAGGTCAAGTACACCAGTAAGGTAACTGCGACGAAAAAAAGGATCTTCTTTTGCCAGGGTAAGCGGTCAACGTTAAATTTTTGTTGCGGGAAGAGAATTTTCCAAACTGGCCAGCAATCAATGCGTTTGGTGATTTCTACTACTATTGGAAACAGGCCGGTTAATGAACTCATGGCAAATATTTAAGTTTCGGTAGCCAATTGTTTCCCCCATCTCAGCGGTTGGCGCAGGTAGTAATAAGCGCCGAGTAAAGTGATGGGGAACCACAAAGCCGCATGAAGGACAAGGGTATAACCGGCGGCGATCTCCGGCGGGACAGCGTAAGCTACCAGAACAGCGATGCCCGGTGCGTCGAAGGTGCCCACGTAGCCCGGAGCGGATGGCAGAGTGGTGGCGAGGTTAACAATGCCATTCATGAGCATCAGACCGAAGAAGCTCACCTCGAAGGAAAAAGCATGCATGACGAACCAGTATTTGGCGGTTTCTAACAGCCAGATGATCACGGTGGTGATAAAAATCATCAGGGCTTCCAGAGGCGAGCGGAGTGACTCGAGGCCGGAGAGAAACCGCAAAGTGAGGTCGCGGGTTTTTTCTCGTAATCGAGCCGGGAGGATGGGGAGAATACGGTCGAGCAGGCGCTCGGTGACGTGTGGAAACATAGCCGCCAGCAGGAAAACAAGCAGCGCCCCGAAGAATGCCAGTGAACCGACCAGTGCCAGGGTGCGGATATCCATCCTGCCGATGACTCCCGAATTATGGGTCAGGCGGGCCAGCTCAGGAAGGTTGATAAATACGAATCCCAGCATCACCACGCCATCGAAGATGCGTTCCACGATGACCGTGGCCAGAGATGCCGAGACCGGCACCCCTTCCCGCTGTTTGAGGATAACCGCCCGCAGAATCTCTCCGGCACGTGCCGGATAGATGTTGTTGCCCATGTACCCGATGGTAACGATGGGGAACATGGTGGCGGTGGGGATTTTCTTCAACGGTCGCAGCATGTAGTGCCAGCGCCAGCTTCGCACCCATACCCCTACAAAATAGACCGCTACCCCCGGGATGAGCCAGAGATAGCGAGCCGATTGCATGATCTGCCAGACCTCAGAGAGCTTGAGGCCCCGCAGTGACAGGTAAATGAAAACGGCGCTGATGATCAGCCCGGCCCAGAATTGCCAGCGCTTGAGCATTAGAAGCGAACCAGGGAAAGCACCATCGCCAGGATCAACAAGACCGACAGGCCCATGAAAATCAACTGGTTTCGGCGCATAATGCGCTGGTCACGGCTGAGCTTGGTCTTCCCGCTTTTCGATTGCTGTGCCATTTTCTTACTCCTTGACAGATTTCGCGCTTATTGTACTCGAATTTCGCAACAGCACAGGGGTGAACCATTGTTCTTGAAATGCCGTCAGGGTGAGGATTTCTTCATCGGTGAAATTCTGCCCTTCCTTTGCCAGCACCAGTTTGTCGTCCTTGTCATCCAGGCGATGGATGACGGCAATGCAAACCCCGACGAATTCATGGAGAGGGTAATCAATCCCCAGCACATAGGCGTCAAGGTCTTCGCCATCAGGGGCGGGCACACCGGGTACGTACCCGTAATTCACCGGGTAGGTGAACCCGTGCTGCGTGTGTTGTGAACCAAGCGGACGATCGATCACAACCTTTACCGATTGACCGATCCAGGTGCGCAGTATGCTGGTCTCTGGCACGGCTTAGCCTGACCGATCTTCTTGAGATAACTGCCGCCGAAATTCGGCTATCTCCTGGGCTGAGAAGGGGGCCGGCAGGCGGATTTCAAGGTTTTGGAGGGTTTCAACCAGCAGGGTGCTGATCACCAGGTCACGATACCACTTTTTATTTGCCGGAACGACATACCAGGGTGCCCATGGAGTGCTGGTTTTCTCAAGCACATCTTCGTAGGCTTTCATGTACTCTTTCCACAGAGCGCGTTCCTTGAGGTCTCCGGCATTAAACTTCCAGTTTTTTTCGGGCTTTTCCAGGCGCTCAAGCAGGCGTTCTTTCTGTTCCTGAGGATCAATGTGGAGGAAAAATTTGAGGATGGTCGTCCCTTCGTCAGTGAGGAGGCGTTCGAAGGCGTTGATTTGCTCATAGCGCTTCTTCCACACAGCCTCAGGGACAAGGCTGTGCACCCGGACTACCAGTACATCCTCGTAGTGACTGCGGTTAAAGATGACAATCTCTCCACGAGCCGGGGTTTGCTGATGCACCCGCCAGAGATAATCGTGGTCAAGCTCTACGGGTGTGGGCACCTTAAAGCTGGCCACGCGCACTCCCTGTGGATTGACACCCTCGAAGACACGTCGGATCACACCGTCCTTTCCGCTGGTGTCCATACCCTGCAATACCACAAGCACCCTGTGCTTATGCTCGGCATAAAGGCTTTCTTGCAGGGCTTCCAGCTGACGATTCAACTGAAGCAGGCTTTGCTCGGCGTTCTCCTTGCCGCCGGGGGCATAGCGGGTTTCGGCGGGATCAAAATCATCCAGGTTGACCTTTTTGCCAGGGTCGATACGATAGGTGTGCATGGGGTAATGCCTTTCTGTGGGAAGAGCTAAACCCATTATACTCCTCGTGAAAGGGGGCGGAACGCAGTAGGATAGCGAGAGGACGTTACCCTTTGTGGGGCTTTCTGGATATAATGATTTCATCAATCACCTCAGGAGTGTTCTATGGCTTTCTTTGATTTTCCTTTTGACCAGCTGGTTACCTACAAGCCGCCGCGCGGTGAGCCGGCGGATTTCGATGCCTTCTGGCAGTCCACGCTTGCTGAAGCCCGTCAGAAGCCGCTGAATCCGCGCTTCACCCTGTACCCGATGGGTTTAAAAGTTTTGGAGGTGTTCGATGTCACTTATGCCGGATACGGCGGACAGGATATCAAAGGCTGGTTGATTGTACCGGCCCGGCGGGAGAAGCCATTGCCCTGTGTGGTCGAGTATATTGGCTACGGCGGGGGAAGGGGTTCTCCGCTGAACTGGCTCACCTGGCCGTCAGCCGGTTATGCCACTCTGGTGATGGATACCCGCGGACAGGGGAGCTCCTGGCAACCCGGCGATACCCCTGATCCTGAACCTGATGGGAGCAATCCGCAACATCCTGGCTTTATGACACGCGGTGTGCTCCATCCGAAAACTTATTATTACCGGCGGGTCTTTGTAGATGCCGTGCGTGCGATTGAGGCGGCGCAAAGCTTCGAAGGGGTTGATCCTGAGCGTATTGCGGTCACTGGTGGAAGCCAGGGAGGTGGAATTACACTGGCGGCGGCGGGGCTTTCGGCAGCGGTTAAGGCCGCGATGCCCGATGTGCCTTTTCTCTGTCATTACCGGCGCGCCACGCAAATTGTGGATACACACCCCTATGCGGAAATTGCCAATTTCTGCAAGGTGCATCGGGATAAGGTGGAGCAAGTCTTCCAGACTCTGGCGTATTTCGACGGTATGAGCTTCGCGGCCAGAGCCACAGCCCCGGCGTTGTTCTCCGTTGGATTAATGGATACCATTTGCCCGCCCTCTACGGTTTATGCGGCGTACAACCATTACGCCGGCCCAAAGGAAATTCGTGTGTATGAATACAATAACCATGAAGGCGGCGGTGTGTATCAGACGGAGGCAAAATTGAAGTTCCTCCAGAATCTCTGGCCGGTGTAGGATAAGGAGGAGGTGTTGCATGGAAGTTTTCCTTGGAATTGATGTCTCCACCACAGGAGTCAAGGCATTGCTGGTTGGACGAGATGGCAGTGTAGTGGGCAGTGCCACTACCGAGCAACCGCTCTTCACGCCGCATCCTTTATGGAGTGAGCAAAATCCTGAAGACTGGTGGAAGGGGGCTGTCCAGAGCATCCGTGAGGTGTTACGCAGTACGGGGGTTTCTGGGGCCGATGTGGTGGGGATTGGCCTTACCGGCCAGATGCACGGCCTCACTCTGCTGGATGAGGCGGGTCAGGTATTAAGACCGGCCATTCTCTGGAATGATCAGCGCACCGGACCTCAGTGTGATGAAATCCGCGCCAGGCTGGGACGGGAGCGGCTCATCCAAATCACCGGCAACGATGCGCTCACTGGCTTTACAGCACCGAAGATCCTCTGGGTGCAGGAAAATGAACCTGAGGTCTATCGAAAAATCAGGCACATTTTACTGCCTAAAGATTATGTGCGCTATCGGTTGACCGGAGAATTTGCGGTAGACCGCGCGGATGGGTCGGGAACGATTCTTTTTGACCTGCACCATCGGGACTGGTCGCCCGAGATGCTGGCCGCCTTAGGCATCTCACTGGATTGGTTGCCCAAAACGTATGAAGGCCCCGAGGTGACTGGCAGAATTACGGCTGAAGCCGCACAGCTGACCGGTCTCCGAGAGGGAACCCCTGTTTGCGCAGGCGGAGGCGATCAGGCGGCTCAGGCGGTGGGTGTGGGGGCAGTACGGCCCGGGATCGTGGCCCTCACCCTGGGAACTTCAGGGGTAGTGTTTGCCACTACAGACCAGGCCTATATTGAGAAGGAAGGGCGCCTTCACGCATTCTGCCATGCGGTGCCCGGGCGCTGGCATCTGATGGGGGTGATGCTTTCGGCGGCAGGGAGTCTGCGCTGGTACCATGATAACTTTACCCCCGATCTTTCGTATGATGCGCTTATTGCTCCGGCGGGAGATGTGCCTGCCGGTGCAGAAGGATTGCTCTTCTTGCCTTATCTCACCGGAGAGCGCACCCCGCACCCCGATCCGCTGGCGCGCGGGGCGTTTGCCGGGTTGACTATCCGGCATGGAATGGCTCACATGACTCGTGCGGTTCTGGAAGGGGTGGCGTTTGGCCTGCGGGATAGTTTTGAGTTAATGCGCTCAGCCGGGCTGACCCAGATTGAACAGGTGAGAGTCTCTGGAGGAGGGGCCCGAAGCCCCATCTGGCGGCAAATTTTAGCGGATGTGTTCAATGTTGAGCTTGTAACGGTCAATACCACCGAAGGGGCTGCGTATGGTGCGGCCCTGCTGGCGGGGGTGGGGGTTGGCGTCTGGCCGAGTGTGGATGCGGCATGTGCCGCCACTGTGCGCTCGACCGGTGCAACTCACCCACGGGCTGAACAGGTAAAACGGTATGAGAAAATCTACCCGCTTTACCGCCAGCTTTACCCGACATTGAAGGAGCTTACGCATCAATTGAGCAGCGTTTAGGTGGCTCGTTGGTTGTTCTGGTCTCCATCGTGGTACAGCCCGGGATACCCCGGGCTGTTTGACTGGGAAAGGCTGGCTTGAGAGGACGTAAAAACGGAGCTTCGCAAATCGTTCAAATCTACTACAATAAGGATATGGAAGATCATTATGCTCTTGCTACACAGGTTGGAGAGGCGTTGCGCCGACGCCGCCTGAAACTGATAACGGCAGAATCATGCACAGGTGGGTTGATCGGAGACTGGATTACCGATGTGCCGGGCTCATCCGATTACTATCTGGGGGGTGTGGTGGCATATTCTTATGCGGCGAAAATCAGCCTGCTTGGGGTGCCGCCAGGGTTACTGGCCCAGTTTGGTGCGGTGAGCGAAGAGGCTGTACGTGAAATGGCGCGCGGGGCTCAGCGGCTATTGACAGGCGAGTATCCAATCTCTGAAGTGGTAGCGCTGGCAGTAAGCGGGATTGCCGGGCCGGGTGGAGGCATGCCCGATAAACCGGTGGGGCTGGTGTGGATTGCCCTGTGTGCTCCGGATTTTGAGCAGGCTTACCGGTTCATATGGAGCGGAAACCGGTTGGAGAACAAGGCGCAATCGGCGCGTGAAGCCCTGCGGTTATTGCTGGAATATTTAGAAGGAACACCCCGGGAGAAGGCATGAAATGGCCCGTGGAGGAAATCCTGGTGCATTGGGAAGGGGATGGCTCCATTACTCCCAGGTGGTTTACTGTTCGCGGAGATAAGATTCAGGTCGATTCTACCGGCCGCTCCTGGCGCGATGCGGAAGGGTATCACGTCCTTTGCATGACACACACCGGAGCGGTTTACGAACTGGTGTTAACTCCCGTAGCCGCATGGGAAGCACGTTTTCCAAGAGAAATGAAGAAAGGGTAGTCGATGGATCAAGAAAAGAAGCGGATATTAATCCTGACCGCCGATGCCGGTTTTGGGCATCGCAGTGCCGCCAATGCCATTGCGGCAGCGCTTTCTGATCATTATCGAGACCAGGTTGACGTGGATGTGGTCAACCCGCTGGAGGATCGGCGGACGCCTTTCTTTCTGAGAGAAGCACAGTCCGATTACGATAAACTGGTGCGCAGCGTTCCAGAGCTGTATCGCTTCGGGTATGATGCCAGTGATACCACTGTTACCAGTGCGATTGTTGAAAGCGCCCTGACCGTGTTGCTTTATGAAGTGATGCGCGATGTGGTGCGTTATTACCGGCCGGATGTGATCGTCACCACTTACCCTCTCTACCAGGCGCCGCTGGGGGCGGTGTTCACAATGTTAAACCGTGATATACCCCTTCTCACCGTGGTCACCGATCTGGCTACGGTGCATCGCATCTGGTTCAACCGGAATGTGGACTACTGCCTGGTGCCTACCGAAATCGTCCGTGATCTGGCCATCCATTATGGCCTTTCGGAAGAGCAGGTGAAGGTGACGGGAATACCGGTCAACCCGGAACTTGCGCGCGAACAGCGTTCTGTCTCGGAGATTCGCCGTGATCTGGGCTGGCGTGAGGATTTGATCACGATTCTGGCCGTAGGGAGCAAACGGGTAGACCGGTTGATGGATACGTTGAATGTACTCAACCATTTTGGCCATCCTCTGCAACTGGCGGTGGTCACTGGAAAGGATGTGGCAACCTACCGCGAACTCCAGCAGGTTGAATGGCATATACCGGTTCATTTATATGAATTTGCCAGCAATGTTCCGGTGATGATGCGCGCCGCAGATGGTCTGATTTGCAAAGCGGGGGGGCTGATTATCACGGAGGCACTGGCGGCGGGTTGCCCCATGATGCTGATCGATGTTATCCCTGGTCAGGAAACAGGGAACGCCGAATATGTGGTTGACGCGGGAGCGGGTGATCTGGCGCGGAGTGATATCGAGGTGCTGGAAGTCTTTGCTCACTGGATGTTAGACGGGCAGAAACTCCTCCGGCAACGCGCCGCCAGGGCGGCAGCGTTAGGAAAACCTCTGGCAGCGTATGAAGTGGCGGGATTGGCTTATGAGTGTGCGATCCGCGGAGCCTCATTGCACCATCGTATGTTCAGCCGGCGTACATTGATCGACCTGTTCAACCGTAACCAGATCCGCTGGGGAGATACCCGCGATCTTAAATGACGACAGATCTCGTGAAACCGGTGCTGGTATTCATTTCGGCTCATGCGGAGTGGAAGGTGGTTAAGGCCATCTACTCACCGGGGCGGCTGGAACAAACTCCCTTCGGTGAATGGTTCACGGCAAGCGTGGCCGGGAAGGATTGTCTGTTCGTGCAGGGAGGGTGGGGCAAAATTTCGGCGGCGGCTTCTACCCAGTATGCCATCGACCGCTGGCAGCCGGAATGGATGATTAATCTGGGAACGTGCGGGGGCTTTGCGGGCTGTGTGGAGCGAGGAACCATAATCCTTGTGGAACGCACCCTGGTCTATGATATTCTTGAACAGATGAGCGACCCGGAAGAAGCGCTGAAACATTACAGCACCACTCTGGATTTACACTGGTTGCGTGAACCTTTACCTCATCCGGTGTGGCGGGGAGTGCTGG
>AMZC01000612.1_pt1 | contig 17041 bp, 15 predicted proteins | sample 948551 | NCBI WGS metagenome assembly AMZC01 (sample SAMN01120625, study PRJNA171369) | bioreactor sludge metagenome | biome: sludge; isolation source: anaerobic thermophilic cellulolytic sludge from lab reactor | place: China: Hong Kong, Shek Wu Hui wastewater treatment plant | collected... | reverse complement strand
CGAGGCGGTGCTGGCGCGGGCGGTGACCCTGGCCGAAGCCATGCCCGCCGAACCCGCCGAGGGCGAAGCCCCTGCAGAAGGTGAAGGCGAGCACCCCGCCGAGGCCAGGTCGCCCGCCGAACTGGTGCCCGCCGTGCTGGAGGAACCGTACTACCGCGACGATCTCTACGCGGTCACGCCTTTCGTGCGCGGCGCGGCAACTGACCTCAACCTGACGCTGGGGCTGGGCCTGCTGGCGTTCCTGGCCATTCAGTACTTCGGCGTGCGGGCGCAGGGTCTGCGCTACTTCACCAAGTTCTTCAACACGCCCGCGCTGGAGAACATCGGCAAGAACCCGATGGGCATCATGGACTTCGTGGTCGGGTTGCTGGAGATCATCTCGGAGCTGGCGAAAATCCTCTCGTTTGGCTTCCGTCTTTTCGGCAACCTGTTCGCGGGCGGCGTGCTGCTGTTCGTGATGTCGTTCCTGCTGGCCATGCTGGTGCCCGCCGGCGTCTATGGCCTGGAACTGTTCGTGGGGCTGATCCAGGCGTTCGTCTTCGCGATGTTGTTGCTGGTTTTCAGCGCCATGGCCATGCAGGGGCACGGTCACGGCGAGGAACATCACTAAGTGTGGAATCACGCTCCGCCTGAAGCGGGGCGAAAAACGGCGATAACCGACTAACCATCAGGAGGAAAGCGTTCATGGAAGTAGATGCTGCAAAGGCCATCGGCGCGGGGCTGGCGATGATCGGCGTCATCGGGCCGGGCATTGGCATTGGCGTGTTGGTGCAGGGAGCGCTCAACGCCATCGGGCGCAATCCGGATGCGTCTGGACAGATCACCACCAACATGATCTTGGGCATCGCGTTTGCCGAGGCTGTCGCGATCTATGCACTGGTTGTGTCCCTGATCATCCTGTTCGTGCTCTAGTGGCGCTCCAGGAGGCATTCGGTGGACGCATTAGGCATCAATCTGGGATTCTTCATCGCCCAACTGGTCAACTTCGGCATCATCTTCCTGCTGCTGGCCAAGCTGGTCTGGCCGCGCGTGCTGAAGATGCTCGACGAGCGCTCGGAGCGCATCGCCAAGGGCCTGGAAGACGCGCGGGCGGCTGAAGAAGCGCGCGCCAACGCCGAACGCGAACGCGACAAGCTGCTGGCACAGGCCCGCGCCGAAGCGCAGAAAGTGCTCGAAGAGGCGCGACAGCGCGGCGAAGAGCAGCTCAAGCAGATGCTGCGCGAGGCGCAGGCCGAGGCCGAGAAAGTCCGCGAACAGGCGCGCGCGCAGGCAGAAGAAGAGCGCAACCGCATCCTGGCCGAGGCGCGCGACGACATTGTGGCGCTGGCCCTGGCCGCCGCCGAGCGCCTGGTGGGTGAGACGCTCGACGAGAAGCGCCAGAAAGCCGTCCTGAAGCGCTTCTTCGCCGGCGTGCCCGCCGAAGCGAAAGGCCTGGGCGACCGCGTGATCGTCATCAGCGCCGTGCCGCTGGCCGACGACGAAAAGGCCGAAGTGCTCAAGGTCACCGGCGCGAAGGAAGTCGAATACAGGGTTGACCCGTCTATCCTCGGCGGGCTGATCCTGCGTGCTGGCGACAAGGTGGTGGATGGCAGTGTGCGCGGCGACCTGAGCGCGCTGTCGCTGGCGCTGCGCTGACAACTGTCTCTCGCGCCACACGGGCATTGGGCATGGCAGCGCCAGCGGATTGTGCTTCGCTGGCGCTTTGTTGTGGGGCAGTCCGATAGGGTGTTGTGAGCGAAGGGGGAACAGATGCAGACGGTACCTCTGGGCAATACAGGTGTTCGGGTGAGCGCATTGTGCCTGGGCACCATGTACTTCGGCACGCGCCAGGACGAAGCCACTTCGTTCCGCCTGCTCGATCACTATGTAGATGCGGGCGGGACATTCCTGGACACCGCCAACATCTATGCGCACTGGGTGCCCGGCGGGCGCGGCGGCGAGAGCGAAGCGTTGCTCGGTCGCTGGCTGAAGGCGCGCGGGCATCGCGATCGCCTGTTCATCGCCACCAAGGTGGGCTTTGAGTATGGCGACGTGCCGCGCAGCCTGGCCCCGCACCTGATCGAAGCCGAGTGCGACAAGAGCCTGCGCCGCCTGGGCGTGGACGTGATCGATCTCTATTACGCGCACGTAGACGACCGCGTCACGCCGCTGCGCGATTCCCTGGAAGCGCTGGCGCGGCTGGTCGAAAAAGGCAAGGTGCGTTTCATCGGCGCGAGCAACTATCGCGCCTATCGGCTGGAGCGCGCGCATGCACTCAGCAAGGCCAATGGCTGGCCGGAATTCTGCTGCGTGCAGCAGCGCTACACCTACCTGCGCCCGCGCGCCGGGCAGACCTTCGACCCACAACTGGCCGCCAACGACGACCTGCTCGACTATGTGCGGGCGCGCAAAGACGAGTTCACCCTGCTGGCCTATTCGGTGCTGCTCGGCGGGGCGTACACCCGCCCCGACCGCCCTGTGCCGGAGCAGTACGCCGGGCCGGATAGCGATGCGCGTCTGGCGGCACTGCGGGCGGTCGCTGCAGAAATCGACGCGACGCCCAATCAGGTAGTGCTGGCCTGGCTGCGTCAGAGCGACCCTCCAGTGCTGCCGCTGATCGCCGCCAGCACGCCGGAACAGATGGCCGAAAACCTGGGCGCGTTGCAGATCACCCTCAGCGCCGAGCAAATGCGTCGCCTGGACGAAGCCGGGGTATAGGCCAGGGAAGTTGAACCGCAGAGAGCGCAGAGACAAACCCAGAGTCTCTCCCCTTCTTCTCTGCGCTCTCCGTGTTCTCCCTGGTGAACCATGTGCTGACCGGGCGTGCGCAAGGCGGCCCTGTAAGTTCGGGGGCGGATCGGCTAGAATAGGGCGCACGGCAAAGCCGACCGTATCTCTGTCACGGAGCGTCCATGCTGTTCAGCGAATTGCTGGCCGATCTGCCCGGTCTGCTGGCGTCGCCCGACCGCGATGTGCCCATCACTGCGCCTGTCAGCGAGAACGCCGCCGCTGTCGAGCCGGGGGGTATCTTCCTGGCACGGCGCGGCGCGAGCGTTGATGGACACGACCTGATCGCGGAGGCAGTCGCGCGCGGTGCGGCGGCGGTGGTCGGCGAGCGCCCGCCGGGCGCGGTGACCTGCCCCGTGCCCTATGCGCAGGTCAGCGACGGGCGGGCGGCGCTGGGGTTGCTGGCCGCCGCGTACTATGGCTACCCCTCGCGCAGGCTGACAGTGATCGGCGTCACCGGCACCGACGGCAAGACCACGACCGCCACCCTGATTCACAGCATCCTGACCGCGGCAGGCCTCCGCGCCGGCCTGATCTCGACGGTGAGCGCCGTCATTGGCGACGAGACGCTCGACACCGGCCTGCACGTCACCACGCCGGGCGCGGACGCCGTGCAGCACTACCTGGCGCGAATGGTCGCCGCTGGCCTGACACACGCCGTGCTGGAAGCGACTTCGCACGGGCTGGCGCAGGGGCGCGTCAACGGCGTGGATTTCGACATTGCCGTATTGACCAACGTCACGCACGAGCATCTCGATTTTCACGGCACCTGGGAAGCCTACCGCGATGCCAAGGCGAGCCTCTTTGAGCGGGCGGCTACCTCACCCCGCAAGCCGGGCGTGCCCAAGGCGGCGGTGATCAATGCCGACGATCCCAGCGCCGAGGTTTTCCGGCAGCGAGCCACCGGCGTCGATCGCACCCTCACCTATGCCCTGGCCGCGCCCGCTGACTTTCGCGCCGAAGCCGTGACCTTCACCCCCGCGGCCACTCACCTGACCCTCACCGGGCCGGAAGGCCTGCGCGTGCCGCTGCGGACGGCGCTGGTGGGGCCGTTCAACGTGGCCAACGTGCTGGCGGCGGCGACGGCAGTCAGCGTCCTGCTGCCCGATCCGGCGACGCTGAGCGCGGCTCTGGTGAGCGGCATCGCGGCCATGCCGCCCGTGCCTGGTCGCATGGAGCGCATAGACGAGGGGCAAGACTTCCTGGCACTGGTGGACTTCGCGCACACGCCCAACGCCCTGCAACGGGCGCTGGAAGCGGCGCGGACGATGATCGCGCCCGGCGCGCGGGTGATCGCCATCTTCGGCAGCGCGGGCCTGCGCGACCGCGCCAAGCGGCGTATGATGGCCGAGATCGGCATGAGGCTGGCGGACAGGGTGGTGCTCACCGCCGAAGACCCGCGCACGGAGTCGCTGGAAGCGATCCTGGCGGAGATGGCCGAAGGTTGCCGCAGCCAGGGTGGACGCGAGGGTGAGACGTTCTGGCGCGTGCCGGATCGGGGCCGGGCGATCGCCTTTGGCTGCTCATTGGCGCGGCCTGGTGACCTGGTGATCGCCTGTGGCAAGGGGCACGAACAAAGTATGTGCTTTGGGACGGTGGAGTATCCCTGGGACGACCGGCAGGCCATGCGCGCGGCCTTGCGCGGCACGCCGCTGCTCACCCTGCCGACGGCATAAGCAACACATGGAGTTCAATGATCTCGGCTGGGCCAGGTATTGAGGAACAGACATGCCAGACACTCGTTCGTTGATCGTCGAGCAATTCCGCCAGGAGCAGGGCGCGGACAGCGTCTACATCCTGACGGCGCTGCAACCCTTTGGCGTCAGCCAGAACCGCTGCATGGTGGTGATCAGCGGGCGCTGTGCGCAACTGGTGTGCTGCAACAGTTGCACGCCGCGCACCTCGCTGGGACAGGGCAGCCTGCGCGAGGTCGAACCGGCGGAACTGGAACAGTTCCTGCGCGACCTGCAAGACGCTGACCTGGCCTGGACGGGCGACGCCATCCCGCCGCAGGTGCACGACGGGATCACCTACACGGTCGAGCGAGCGGACGCGCACGGTTACGAGCGGGTGCGCATCGTTGACCCCTCACCCGACAGTCCACACGCCCGTCTGCTGGCCGCCTGGCGCAATGCCTTTCCAGAGGCGCGGCGCATGATGGATAACGTCCGCTGAGCGCGGGCCGGTCGTTGGGCGCGCGCACAGCGATCCGACGACAAGGTGTGCTATGCTAAGATCGCCTGCGATGGGGGTAGGAGGCGCAGGAGTGGACCTGGGCATCGTCATCGTCAACTGGAACACGCGCGACCTGCTGCGCGACTGTCTGCGTTCGGTGAGAACGTCGGAGGGCGATTTCAGCTACCGCGCCATCGTGGTGGACAACGCCTCCTCCGACGGCAGCGCCGAGATGGTGCGGGCAGAATTCCCCGATGTGACGGTGATCGCCAATGCCGAGAATGTGGGCTATCCCCGCGCCAACAACCAGGGCTTTCGGGCGCTCGGTTTCGAGCAGGGGTGCGGAGAGGACGCGCCGCGCTACGCCCTGGCGCTCAACCCGGATACGCTGTTGCCGCCCGACGCCCTGCGGGATATGCTAGCCTATATGGACGCCGACGAGACGATCGGCGTAGCCGGGCCGAAGCTGATCCTGCCCGACGGCTCACTCGACCTGGCCTGTCGGCGCAGCTTTCCTTCGCCGGAGATCAGCTTCTACCGCATGGTAGGGCTGTCGAAGTTGTTTCCGCGCAGTCGGCGCTTTGGGCGGTATAATCTGACGTATCTCGACCCAGAGGTCGAGACCGAGGTGGATTCGGTGGTGGGCGCTTTCATGATGGTGCGCCGCGAGGCGATTCATCAGGTGGGGCTGTTCGACGAAACGTTTTTCATGTACGGAGAGGATCTGGATTGGGCGTTTCGCATCAAGCAGGCCGGGTGGAAAGTGATGTACAACCCGCGGGTGACGGTCCGGCACGTCAAACGAGCGGCGAGCCGACAGTCGCGCCGGGCGCAGCAGGAATTCTACCGGGCGATGCTGATCTTCTACCGCAAACACTATCGCCGGACAACTCCCTGGTGGCTGCACAGCCTGGTGCTGGTGGGGTTGGCCCTGAAGGGCGGGCGACCCCTGTGGCGCGACCTGTGGCGTCCCGCAGCCGCTTCCAGGTGAGTCAGGCGGTTGACCGGCGGGTGCGTGGCTTCCTGCGCACGGCGCTGGTGATCAGCGATGCGCTGATGCTGACGCTGGCGTTTGCGCTCGGCTACATCCTGCGCGCGCGCCTGCCGCTGCCCGCCGTGCCTGTCAATCCGCCGCCCCTCAGCAACTACGTGCCGATGCTGCTCGTGCACGTGCTCACGACGCTGGTGGTCTTCTATTTCGCCCGCATGTACCATCAGCGCCGTGCCGTCAGCCGCTTCGACGAAGGCTACGCGGTGGCGCAGAACGTGTCCATCGGCACCTTGATGGCCGTGGCGTTCGAGTCTCTGGCCTTCAAGAACAGCGCGCTGGAACTCGACTATCCGCGCGGCGTGGTAGTCTATGCCTGGCTGCTGGGCATCGTGCTGGTGGTGGGTGGGCGCGAAATGCACCGGCAGATCACCATCCGCCTGCGCGACTTCGGCATCGGGCGCGACAACGTGTTGATCGTCGGTTCCGGCGAGGTGGCGCGCACCATCGCCGAGAAAATTCGCTGGTCGCCCAACCTGGGACTGAACATCGTGGGCGCAGTCAACGGCGAGGCGGCGGGTTCAGTGGGCGACGTGCCCATCATCGGCACGACCGACGAGCTGCCGGAGATCATCGATCGCTACGAAGTAGACGAGGTGATCATCGCCCTGCCGGAAGCTTCGCGGCACGAACTGGTGCAGTTGGTCAGCAAGTGTCAGCGGGGGCGGGTGGATATCAAGGTCTATCCGGATATCTTCGCCTATATGTCCGGCGGGCTGACGGTGGACGATCTCAACGGGATGCCGCTGCTTTCGGTGCGCGATGTGGCCCTGCGCGGCTGGAAACTGAGCCTGAAGCGGGCCATGGACATCGTGGGATCGTTCCTGGGACTGGTATTGCTCAGCCCGCTGATGACGCTGACCGCCATCCTGATCAAGCTGGAGTCGCCGGGGCCGGTGTTCTTCTGCCAGGAGCGTATGGGGCTGGATGGGCACCCCTTCCCCATGATCAAGTTCCGCTCCATGCGCGCCGACGCCGAAAAAGACGGCCCCGGCTGGACGACGGAGAACGATCCGCGCGTGACGCGCATCGGGCGCATCATGCGCCGCACCAACTGGGACGAGATTCCGCAGCTCATCAACGTCTTTTGGGGGCACATGAGCCTGGTGGGGCCGCGCCCGGAGCAGCCCTACTACGTGCAGAAGTTCCGCGAATACATCCCGCGCTATATGGAGCGTCACCGCGAGAAGGCAGGCATGACCGGCTGGGCGCAGGTCAACGGGCTGCGCGGCGACACCTCCATCCTGGAGCGCACCAAGTACGATCTGTGGTACGTCGAAAACTGGTCGCTGTGGCTCGATATCAAGATCGTGCTGCGCACCATCTTTCAGACCCTCTTCGGGCGCAACCGGAATGCGTACTGAGTAGCGTGAACCGGCGCTGCCCCTATTGCGCCCGGCGGCACAAAGCAGTATTATCGTGCCGTTTGCTCAGCCATTGGGCGTGCTATGCGTAGCCGATCTGAGAGGGGAGTTCACTCACTATGTCAAAGCGGTACGGATTTTTGCTGGCGGTGCTGTTGCTCACCGCGCTGGTCTTGAGCGCCTGTGGTTCGGATTCAACCGCAACGGCCAAAGATTACATGGACGCGCTGCTGAAGGGCGAGGTCGAGACCGCCCAGAAGTACGCCTGCGACTCGTTCCAGGAGGGCACTGCCGCCCTGGCTGCCCTCGCCGCGGCGCTGACCGAAGAGAATCGTCAGATTCGCGATATTGACCTCAAATACGACATCGGCAAAGGCAACAATGCCAAGGAAGTGATCGTCACCGGCTCCTACAACGTGGTACAGCTCACCGAGGCGGGCGCGGTGATCGCCGACTCCGAGGTCGAATATGAACTGGCCGCTTCGGCCCGCGACAAGCGCGACGTAGACGGCGACGGCAACACCGAAGAGAAGATCAACACGCGCATCGTGCTGACCATGGAACAAGACGGCGACGAGTGGTGCGTGGCCAACCTGGAGGGCGGTTACTTCTCGCCCCAGGCTGCAGAAGAAGGCTGATCCCGCGGCCTCCATGTCTGGAAAACCAAGCGCCCGGCCTGTAAAGGTCGGGCGCTGTTGATCGGCGTCCTGCTGACAGGATCAGGCCCGGCGGCGGTTGAGCAGGCCGCCGAGCAAACGTCCGCCCAGGAAAAGCGCCCCGCCAACCACTGCCGCGCCGGCCAGGGCCAGCTTCTGCGCTTCTGCCGGGTCTACGCCGGGCAGCACCACCGTACCGTCGCCATAGGAAGCGAACAGCCGCCCCCATTTGGTCTCTAGCGCTTCCTGCACGCGCTTGCGCCCCACAAAAGGATACCAGTAGTAGTTGTGATAGACGTTGCTCGCCATGTAGCTCCACGGCACCAGCGGCGAGCGCAGCAGCACCCCTTCGAAGCCTTTCAGCCAGCCGTGATAGATCATCTTCTGGCCTTTGCTGGCGAAGGTATCCGTCTGGATGAAACCGAAGCGCGGCAGCTCGGCCTTGTCCATCCCCACGACCTCGATCTGTTCGGGATCGCCGATCCCCAGGCCGCGCTCGTGCGCCAGCCGGATGAAATCCAGCGAAAGCGGGTCGAAGCCCTGCAGATAGGCGCTCATGGCGTCAATGGCCACCTGATCGGCGGAGGCCAGCAGGATGTCTTTCTCGTGCCAGTGCATGGCGCGCGGGCCAGGGCCATCACCGGCGAAGGTGCCATCCATCACCGCGAAGATGCCCGTGTGAATGTCCTGCTGAATCTGCAACAGGTCTACCACCGTCTCGTGGATCACCGCATGCGTCCAGTGACGCTTGCGCCCCAGCAGCCCGCCGAAAGCGTTCTTCATCGCGCCGGTGATGGTGGTGAAGACGTGCGTCTTGACGGTGGGCAGGTGAATGATGTTGCGCCCGTAGAAGACCTTGGGAATGTAGACGCCTTCGGGATAGACGCGGTCGAGCACCAGGAACGGTTCTTTCGGCTCGTAGCGCACCCACTCGAATTGCGGCTCATACAGGTGCCAGTTTTCCAGGCCGTACTTGTCGGTGACGAAACGATGCTTGTTGTTGATCTCACCCACGCGGGCGTCCACGACCACCGTGTCGTTGTGTCCGGCAATCAGGCGCGGGTAGCCCGCCGCCTGCAATTCCTGGATGACGCCCTCGATCTGCCAGGGCGTGCTGGAACAGGCCGGATACCACGTATCCCATGAGATATTGATCTTCAGGATGGTGTCTTTGTCTTTGGGCAGGGCTTCCTGGTACCCCGCCAGACGCATCACCTGGCGCACGTCATCGAGCACCGTCTCTGGCGATGTCTTGAGAATGGCCACCTTGCCTTTGCCAGGGAACTCAGCCATAACGTTTGCTCCTTGTCTGTCTGTGCTAGCGGGATTGTAGCATAACAGGCGCGCTTTGTCCGGCGCAGAATTGACCAGGGGCGCATTCGCCGCTTAGGGCAGAAATCTTGAACCGCAGAGACGCAGACGGGAGAAGGGAGTGCTTTCGACAGCAGGCAAGTCCCCTCGCCCCGCGACGCAGTCGCGAGGGAGAGGGGAGTGAGGGTGAGGGGCAGATACTGCGCGAAAGTTCATAGCAGCCTCCACAGAGCACAGAGGTCACAGAGCCAGTCTACACACGCTCTGTGGTTTAGTCCTATAATGGAACGGGGATTGGACGACCGGTCGGTCGCGGCACGCTGTGGGGAGAGTGACCAATGCCCGACCAGATTTGCGAGCATTGCGGCAAAGTCAACCCTGAGAACGAATCATACTGCCTGGGGTGCGGGCAGCTTTTGCCCGCCGGACGCGCCATGGCCACCCAACGCCTGGCCGTCCCGCAACCCAAGCCGGAGTTGCGCTGGGGCACTGCCCTGTTCGATGAACATACCCTGCTGCAATTCGAGATCAAAGAGACTGGCGAGAAGATCACCGTGGAACTGCACCAGGAATGCGTGCTGGGGCGCACTCATCGGGAAGTCGTCGCCGACCTCGACTTGAGTCCCTACCGGGCCATGGAGCGCGGCGTCTCGCGTCGTCACGCCAAGCTGACGCGCCAGAGCGGCACGGTGATGATTCAGGACCTGGAGAGCGCCAACGGCACCTTCCTCAACGGAATGCGTTTGCTGCCGCATCAGCCGCGCGTGTTGCGCAACAACGACGAACTGGTGCTGGGACGCCTGGCCCTGCGTGTATCGTTCCTGCCCACCCCGCAAACACGCCCCGGCGACACCGGCCCGGTGATCACGCCGCCAGACGCGCTGCTGCCTTCCACTGGGCCGACAGAGCCGACGATCCGCCCACCCTCCGACGGGCGCACGCGCTAACTCAGCGCCCGCATTGGTCAGCTCGCTGCATCGGGGCGCATCAGGTGTGGAGTCCGACGGGGACGCACGCGCCAGGCCAGACGCAGCAGGTAAGCATCGGCGACCAGGGTCAGCGGCACCAACCCGACCAGCGTGACCATGGTAGAGACCGGCTTTGTCATGGCTCCGAGCGCGATCAGCAGCACACCAGAGGTCATGTAGAACAGCGCATAGCGGGCGAAGCGGCGCGGGGTATAGTGCAAATGGCTGTCTGCGTCCGGCCAAACCATACGCCCCCGGTCGGCGCGGGCAACGGCGCTCAGCAGCCAGAGGCTCCCGCTCACCAGCGCCATCCCCAGCAAAAACGGGCCAGGGCCGGGCAGGGCTGCGGCATTATAGGGTGTCAGCAGCGCGTAGAGCGCCAGAATCAGCGCCCACACGATCCAGCGCTCGCGGCGGGTGAGTGCCATAGCATCCGGCGTCAGCAAGGGAGCGCGGCGCGCCTGTCGCTGATAGAGCCAGGCTGCGCCAGCAATGGTCAGCAAATTGAGCGGGATACCCGCCAGCGCTGGAGCGATCAGGGCCGTATCCTGGATGCTGGCGCTGAACCACAGCGTCAGGGGCAGGACGAGCAGGACACGCCACGCCTGCCGCTCCCTCAAAACCCGGCTTTGCCCGAAGCAGGTCAACGCCAGGGCAAAGGGCAGGGCCATGCTCAGCCAGGTGTGCCACACTGGCACGACGAAACCCGTCGCGTATACATGCAATCCCAGGAAGTGCCCTCGCTCGCCAGTCTCCCAGCCGGGATTCCAGATCACCTTGGTGATCAGGCTTTCGGTGGTAAAGCCGACGATCAGTCCGCCGACGGCCAGCGCGCGCAGGGTCAGCGCCCGACGGCGAGCCAGGTAGTCCAGGATCAGCAGGTAGTGCAAACCGTAGATGAGGAGGACAAAGGGATCGACCAACACGATGGGAGTAGCCCACGACTGCCCCTCGGTGCAGACTGTGCCGATCACCGTCAGGAGCAGGTACCAGGCCCAGCGCGTTTTGCCCATGAGGAGCCTTTCTACTCAAAGGGTATCTTGCTTTTGTATACGCGCCGGGCTACGGGATGGTTGCCGGGATCAGGCTTTGCCTTTGCGGGCACGCTCGCGCACGCTGATGCGGATCGGCGTGCCGGTGAAGGGGTACGCCTGGCGAATCTGGTTTTCCAGGTAGCGCTCGTAGGTGAAGTGCAGCAGGTCTCTGTCGTTGACGTGTAACAGGAAGGTCGGTGGGTCTACGCGCACCTGCTGCGCCATGAAGATTTTGAGCGGACGCGCCTGTTTGGTCTGCGGCGGGTGAGTGAGCAGCGCCTCGCGGATGATGCGGTTCAGTTCGCTGGTGGGAATGCGCACCAGCCGCTCTTCCTGGACGCGCACCGCCGTTTCCAGCACGGTATGGATACGCTGACCGGTGAGCGCGCTGATGAACAGCACCGGCGCATAATCCAGAAAGTCCAGCTCGCGGGCGATGGCCTGCTGAAAGCTGGTCATGGTGTAGGCGTCTTTTTCGATGGCATCCCACTTGTTGACCACCAGCACCACGCTCTTGAAGGCGTCGCGCACCATACCGGCGATGTGCGCGTCCTGCTGCGTGACGCCCTCGGTGGCATCCAGCACCAGCAGCACCACGTCGGCCCGTTCGATGGCTTTGTGGGCACGCAACACGCTGTATTTCTCGATCCCTGGCGCGACCCGTCCGCGCCGCCGGATGCCCGCCGTATCAATCAGGGTGATGGGCAACCCGTGCCAGGTGATGCGCGTGTCTATGGCGTCGCGCGTCGTGCCTGCGACCGGGCTGACGATGGCCCGCTCCTGGCCCAGCAGACGGTTGAGCAGCGACGACTTGCCCACGTTGGGCCGCCCGACGATAGCGATCTTGATGGACGTGTCTTCGGCGTCGTGATCTTCGGGCGTGTGGAACGGCAGCGCGGCGACTACAGCGTCCAGCAGATCGCCGGTGCCGGTGCCGTGCAGCGCCGAGACCGGGAAAACCTCCCCCAATCCCAGGCCATAGAACTCCACCGCTTCGTCGAACAGCCCCACATGGTCGGCTTTGTTGGCAGCGACCAACACCGGCTTGGCCGTGCGGCGCAGCAGCGTGGCGATTTCCTCGTCCGCGGCAGTGATGCCCTGCAGGGCGTCCACCACGAAGACGATCACATCCGCCTCCTCGATGCCGATCAGCGCCTGCGCGCGGATTTCGTCAATGAAGTGCGCGCTGCCTTCTTCCAGCGGGCTGCCTTTCGGCTGATAGACTTCCAGGCCGCCCGTGTCCACCACGTCGAAGACCACGCCGTTCCAGTCGGCCTGATCTATGATGCGGTCGCGGGTGGTGCCCGGCACTTCAGAAACGACGGCCTTGCGCATCCCCACCAGCCGGTTGAAGAGCGATGACTTGCCCACGTTGGGCCGTCCGACGAGGGCAACGAGTGGTTTTCGCATCGGTATTTCGCAGTCTCTAGAGCTTTGGTATGCGCGACGATTGTAACAAAGACCACTGCCGGTGAGAAGGCCGGGATGGCGGGGGTGCACGCAAAGGTTGTCAGCGACTTTGGTACGCCGGATCGTCCTCAGCCCTCCCCCGCGCGGCGGGCGAAGAGGGGTGCCCAGGCAAGCAGGCGGCTTCCCCCAACTCCAGACTCTAGACTCCAGACTTCAGACTCCTCAGGTGTACCCAGGCAAGCGGGCAGCTTGCCCTCGCCCCGCGACACGGTCGCAAGGAAGAGAGGACCGAGGGGTGAGGGCCAGCAGCGCGCGGACAACTGCCCGACACCTTTTGCACGCACCCTGGCGGTGCAACCGCCGGCCCGGCGATCATCTCTCCGATGACGAGCGTTGCCCCCAAACCCGAATGCGCCCGTTGATCATCAGGGCAATCCTGGCACACAGCGCAGATGCGCTATAATACGGGCGTGCGGGTCACGGCACCGTGCACCTTCCACCTGTAGCGAAGGGCGCCGCCCGCGCCAGCATTGTGGTATTATTGCGAAATTGACGTATACTCAAGCGTAATCATCCGGTGAGATGGTGTTGCGTGGACTCCAGTCCCGCAGGGCACCGGCACACGATGCGGAGGGTCTGGCACCATGCCCCCTGAGAAGAGTGGGTTCTATTATCCTAACAAGTTCGCCCGCATCACCTTCAATGCCCTCGAAGCGGTGATGGGCAAGAACGGCTTTCACGCCATCCTGCACCTGGCAGACCTGGCCGAGTACATCAACAACTACCCGCCCGACAACCTGGAGAAGGAGTTCGACTTCGCCTACTTCACCGCTCTGTGCGTGGCGCTGGAGGAAATGTACGGTCCGCGCGGCGGGCGTGGGCTGGCGCTGCGCGCCGGTCGCGCGACCTTCGCCGACGCGCTGCGCGGCTTCGGGGCGCTGGCGGGCGTAGGCGACCTGGCCTTCAAGGTGTTGCCGCTGGCCGCCAAGCTGCGCATTGGCCTTCCAGCCATGGCCAACATTTTCACACAATTTTCAGATCAGATCTCCAACGTGCACGACGACGGCGACAAGTACATCTACACCCTGGAACGCTGCCCGATGTGCTGGAATCGCAAGGCCGATCGCCCGGTCTGCTATGTGGGACAGGGCCTGCTGCAAGAAGGGCTGCGCTGGGTCTCTGGCGGGCACGAGTTCAAGGTAGACATGGCCACCTGCATCGCCAAGGGCGACGACATGGGGCGGTACTACATCTACAAGGAACCCATCGGCTGAGCGCACCTACCCGCTTCGCCTTCACGCCCCCGCCCCTGCGCGGGGGTTTTTCGTGCCCGCGCGGGGCGCGATCACAACTTACCGGCCCCCTGTGCGTAATAGAACATAGTCCGAGTTGCAGCGCGGGAGGAAGCCCATGCACCCATTCGACGAGCATTATATGGCGCGGCGCGAGAAGCAGATCAAAGAACTGATCGAGCTGCGCGCCATGACCCTGGCCAGCCTGGTGACCGGCGTGGCCCTGGGCGCAGCCGGCATCGCGCTGCTGAGCAGCGGCAGCGGCACTGGGGGGACGATTCTCCTGGTCTTCGCGGTGCTGTTCGGCATGGGGACCATCTTCATGACCGCCAGCTATTTCGCCCAGCAAGCCGCCGACCGCGCCATCCAGAAAGAATACGAGTTGCTGGCGCTCTACGGCCTTGCGCCGGAGAAGGCCAAGCGCGCCGATCAGGGCCTCCCGCTGACAGGCGACGGCGAAATCGCTCTGGAGAGCCTGGCCGAGGAACCAGAATACCGGCGGGCGCAAGACGAGTGACCGGCGAGCCGAGGCCACAATAGCACCGCTCCGCTCCTGCCCCCAAAGAAACGGCGGTGCCCCGCAGGACACCGCCGCTCTTCAACTACTGCCAGCAGTCAGCGACTAGCCGCCACGGGCTGCCAGTTGCGCTTCCTGATCGATCGTGTAGTAGTCGAAGTGATTGCCACCGAACAGGCCGTCCGTCTCGATGGGGAACGAGAACCACGGCTTCAGCAGCGAGTAGCGCAGACGCATGAAGATCGGGGCGATGGGGTACAGACCCTCAGGCCCGAAGAACAGCTCTTCGATGCGGTAGTACAGCTCGATACGGGCATCCGGGTCCGGCTCGGCCATCGCCTGCAGGATCAGGTCGTCCACCTCGGAGCACGGGCGCTTGAAGTCGTTGTGCGCGGACTCGCAGTGCAGCACGTCGTTCACCCAGTTGTTGGCATCCGGATAGTCGGGGCCCCAGCCCAGCGTCCACACGTGCGGACGATCGGCAGCCTCGTTCTGAGCGGATACCGTTTCCAGCAGCACGGAGAATTCCTGCTGCTCGATGGTGAACAGGTTGGGGTCGCAGCCCAGTTCGCGCTCCAGCGCGGCGGCCAGGAATTCAGCCCAGGTGCCCGCACCCGTGTAGGTGACGAACTCCATGTTGGGCAGGCCCTGGCAGTTGGGATAGCCGGCGGCTTCCATTTCAGCGCGGGCATATTCCGGATCGTAGCCCACACCCACCTCATTGATCGGCGGCGCGCCGAACATGCCGGGCGGGGTGAAGTGGATCATGGGGATGCCCAGGCCAGCGCGGATTTCCTCGATGAAGGCGTTGCGATCAATCGAGGCCGACATGGCGCGGCGGACATGCACGTTGTCCGTGGGCGACTTGTCGAAGGCGAAGCCGAAGTAGAAGACGGTCGGCTCGGAAATCTGATGCAGTTGGTCGGCGTAGGCCGGATCGGCCAGGATGGACTGCAGCTCGGCGGTGGGCACGCCCACACCCTCGATCTGATTGTCCTGATACAGCGCGAAGGCCGTGCCCGCGTCCTCAACCACGGTGAAGACCAGGCGCTCGACATTGCCGGGGCCAACCAGGTCGGCGGGGATGTGCGGGTTGCGCACCAGCACGTGACGCACGCCGCGGATCCACTCGTCCATCATGTAGGGGCCGTTGGTGGTCAGGTTGCCAGGCTCGGTCCAGTTGTCGCCGTATTCCTCGATGATTTCGCGGGGCACCGGGCGATAGACCCACATGGGCGTCTCGCTGAGGAAGTAGCTCGCCGCGAAGGTGAGGGTCACCTGCAGGGTGGTGTCGTCGAGCGCGGTCACCTGCACCAGGTCACGATCGGCGTCGGTGAAGGTCTCGGCATCCATCGCCAGCGTGTCGGCGCAGCCAGCCACCACACCGGAGACCACATAGCCATACTCGGCCAGCACGCGCGGATCGCAGGCACGCTTGATGCCATATTCCACGTCGCCGGCGGTCACCATACGCAGGACCTTGGCCTCATCGTTGACCGGATCCCACTGCACCCAGGGCACGTCATTGCGCAGGGTGAACGTCCAGACCAGGCCATCTTCGCTCACCGACCACTCGGTCGCCAGTTCGGGGTTGATCTGGCCGGGGACGAGCGCATCGGTGTTGGTCAGGCCCAGGAACAGGTTCTCGATGTAGTCAATCGAGACCGAGTCGGTCGCCAACTGCGGGTCGAGCGTGCTGATCTGCGAACTTTCCAGCAGGTAGGCGGTGATCGGCTCGCCCTGGCGCACCGTGCTCACCAGGGTGACATCCGCCGTGCTGGCGAAAGCGAAGTTCGTCGGCAGCAACGCTACCACCATCGTCAGCGCCACAGCCAGCGCGAAAGCACGATAACTCTTCTTAAACATTCAGCTCCTCCTGTGAGCCACTTGAGATTTGAGAACAACCGCTAAGTCGTTGAGCGGGTCAACCCTGTGCCGACCACCTTGCCTCGGCGAGCGGGGTCAGGTCGTTGGCGATGAGTGTGTCCCTCCTTTGCTGTACCATAACACTTTTTGCACCATTAAGGTTATAAAAAATAACTTCCCCTTTTGCCTATTCAGAGCTTATGACAGCGCCATCCGGTCAATGGCATGCGGCCCTGCTGGCAGAGGGAATGTTGTGGGCTGGGGAATGCTCTCCGGGCACATGTAAGCAGTAACTATTGTACCTGGTGCCTGCCCAAAATCTCCTGAGAAAATCTTCCGAAACCACAGATGGCTGGTCATGCATATGCTCTACATATACATCACATGACAGCCGTTTGGCAAGTTATTGCTGTTCGTTTAGGGCCTGCGTACCACAACGATCCAGAAGGTATTCTCACCCGTTCCTGTCAGCCCTATCTCCTTGAAGATATGGTTGTGCCTTTCTATGTATGTTACTTTCCAGCAGGGGAATCGGTTCAGTGAAAGGCCATTTGAAAACCTCACCCCCGGCTCAGTGCATGGAAAGGGGGCGGACAGGGCTAAATGGTCAGTTATCAGTTGTCGGTTGTCAGTT
>AMZC01005632.1_pt1 | contig 17338 bp, 14 predicted proteins | sample 948551 | NCBI WGS metagenome assembly AMZC01 (sample SAMN01120625, study PRJNA171369) | bioreactor sludge metagenome | biome: sludge; isolation source: anaerobic thermophilic cellulolytic sludge from lab reactor | place: China: Hong Kong, Shek Wu Hui wastewater treatment plant | collected... | reverse complement strand
GAAGTTAAATTACCAGTGGCTTGATTTGCGGGAAATTGCCCACGAGGTGATCCTCGATGTACAGCGCCGTTCACGAGAAGAGAACAAGCCCATGACCTTTGCCCTGCAGGCGGCGGATGATCTTCCGCAGGTGATGGGCGACCTGGAGCGTATTCGGCAGGTGATTGGTAATCTGGTCAGTAACGGGTATAACTATACCCCTGCAAACGGCACAGTGACGGTGGTTCTGAGCCATCAAAATGGAGAAATTCAGGTGGATGTAAAGGATACGGGCATCGGCATTGCCCCCGATGAGCAGCCCCGCATGTTCGAGCGGTTTTACCGCGGCGAGCATCCGCTTGTGCTGGCCACTGCAGGAACTGGCCTGGGACTGGCAGTGGCCAAAACGCTGGTAGAAATGCACCGTGGACGCATCTGGTTTACCAGCCCGGGCATTCCGGGTGAAGGAAGTACCTTTTCGTTCACCTTACCTCTTGATCAGAATCTGGAGTAGTCAATCGCATGGCAAAGATATTGATTGCAGAAGATGAACCTGATATTCGCGACCTGGTGAAATTTACCCTGAGTTATGCCGGGCACGAGGTAGTTGCAGTGGGTAATGGTGCTGAAGCCGTAGAAGCAGCCCGCATCGAGCAACCCGACCTTATTTTAATGGATGTGCGTATGCCACGCATGACCGGCTACGAAGCCTGTGCCGCCATGAAGGCTGACCCGCTTACCAGTGACATTCCTGTGGTGTTTCTCTCGGCTAAAGGACAGGAAGCGGAAATTCAAACCGGACTGGAAATGGGTGCCGCTGAATATTTATTAAAGCCCTTTGCTCCCATGGAGTTGAGCCAACGTGTGAATGAATTATTACAAAAATTCGGGAAGCTGTAATACAGAAGGGAGCGCGAGCGAATGAGTGCCATTCTGCTCGATGCACAGATTGTCCATTATGAAGTACTGGGGCGGGGCCGTCCGCTGATCTTCCTGCATGGGTGGGTTGGGTCATGGAGGTACTGGATTCCAGTGATGCAAGCGGCTTCCGTCTCATTCCGCACCTATGCCCTGGACCTGTGGGGTTTTGGGGATACCGCCAAGGTGCCACTCCGATATACTCTGGATGGCCAGGTAAGCCTTGTGGAACGTTTTCTGGAACAAATGGGAATTGGCAGGGTGGCGCTGGTGGGACACGGGCTGGGGGCGGTGGTGGCGGTTTTGCTTGCCTTACGGCACCCTGAAGTGGTTGACCGGGTGATGGCCATTGCTTACCCGCTGGATGAATCGCGAATCCATGCCCGTTTGCGGGCGGGAAACCCGCTCGATCTGGCTGACTGGCTTCTGGAAAAGTCACCGCTTACCGAACCGGTGAGAGTAGAAGCCCCCAAGACAGATCCTCAGGCGATTCTTACCTCGCTGGCGGGTTTAAGCTCCCCGGAAGTTCGTATGGCGGGGCAGAATATGAACCGCGCCTGCCTGCTGGTGCATGGAGTGAATGACCCTGCCGTTGCTGCACCTGAACTGGATATACTCGCTCGCCTTCCTGAGCTCATCCACGGAATTCACTTTGAGGCTTCCGGACATTTCCCGATGCTGGATGAGAGCAGTAAGTTTAATCGCCTCCTGATTGATTTTCTGGCCCTGGGCCCCGGTGAAAGCCCGCGGCAACTTCAACTGAAAGAAGAATGGAAGCGCCGCGTACGATAGGAAGAGTTAACAGTTTTATTAAACTGTCCGTTTTTGCTTGACTTTGTTCACCGAATATGGAATACTAATGCAAATCAAATAACCATCCTTATCTTCTCTAAATTCTTTTGCTATCTTAAAGGATAAGGAGGTGGTGTCTACAATGGATAGTAGTAAGCGTATGATGGCTGCGGCACCCCTCCTGGTTGTCCTCTAACCGAGAGTGCCGCAGCAACCCAATGAAGAAGTCACCCGCATGGGTGGCTTCTTCGCTTAATCGAATATAAGAGGACTGTACGAGAAGTGGCGGAAGTAAGGATTTAACGCTATAGTGAAGAAGAAATGGAGAAACCTGCGCGGGTTTTCTTGCTGGTATCCGTGTGGCAGATGGCCTGGTTGAGAAGGAGGGTGAATGAGTGTGGTGATCTGGTGGACCCGGAGAGATCTACGTCTCCAGGATAATGAAGCTCTCCAGGCTGCACTGGAAACCGGGGGGTTCCTCGTTCCATTATTTATCCTTGATCCCTATCTTTTGAGGGGAGAAGCGTTAGCCAGGCAGGCTTTCCTGTTCGGTGGATTAAGGGAGCTGGATACCGAATTACGCAAGCGGGGTAGTCAATTAATCATTCGTAGCGGCCCGCCCGAAATGGTGCTCAATCGGCTGGTTGAAGAAACCGGTGCAGAGTTGATTTTTGCCGTACATGATACTGGCCCCTACGCGAACAGGCGAGATGAGCGGGTGGCTCGTATTTTGCCTTTAAAGCTTGTGGGAGGAATCACTGTTCATCCACCGCAGGCAATAAGACAACCGGATGGCAAGCCTTATACGGTGTTTACGCCTTTCAGCAAAGCCTGGAAGGCCCTGCCGATACCCCCACCCAGAGTGGATCTCCCGGAACGTTTTCCTCCGCTCCCGGCACTGACAACTGAGTCTTTACCGGAGGTGAATGATACGAACGGGTTGTTTATTCCGGGAGAGCTCAGTGCACGCCAGAGATTGGAGGATTTTCTCGGGAATGACGTTTGGATGTACCACGAAGTGCGTGATCGCCTCGACCTTGAGGGTACTTCAAAACTTTCGCCTTACCTCAGGTTCGGGATGCTTTCACCGCGTTTGGCAGCCACCCGTGTTTTGGAGTTATCCTGTCAGGTCACCAACCCGGTGGGGCAAAGAGGGTGCGAAACCTGGTTGAACGAGCTCATCTGGAGAGATTTCTACCACAGCGTTCTGTTTCATTTCCCTTTTGTGGTCGACACTGCTTTCCAACCGATGATGCGCGCAATGCCATGGCGACACTCTGAAGCAGAACTGGCCGCCTGGCAGTTCGGTCAGACAGGCTACCCGGTAGTGGATGCCTGTATGCGTCAGTTAATTGCCACAGGATGGATGCATAACCGGGGAAGGATGATTGTCGCTTCTTTCCTTTCCAAAGACTTGCTTATTCACTGGCGAGAAGGAGAGCGCTGGTTTATGCGTCACCTGATCGATGGAGATCTGGCGTCTAATCTTGGCGGCTGGCAATGGACAGCCGGGGTGGGCACAGATGCCGCTCCGTTTTTTCGGATTTTTAACCCCGTGCTCCAGGGAAAGAAATTTGATCCGGAGGGGGTTTTTATTCGCCGTTGGCTGCCAGAACTGGAGACTGTGCCTTCAGACTATATTCATTCTCCATGGTTGATGCCTCAGGATATTCAACGAAAATGTGGGGTTCGAATTGGGGTCGATTATCCGATGCCGATGATTGACCATGCGCTGGCCCGGGAGAGAGCATTGCGTTGGTTTCGGAGTAGAGCTGAAAAATAAAAAGGAGTAAACTCAATAAAAGGTCAGATCGGGGAGGAGCTATGATTCGCAACCAGTGGTATGTTGTACTCGAGTCAAATGAGGTAAAAGCCGGGCGCCCGGTGGGTGTGACGCGCCTGGGAGAGAAACTGGTATTCTGGCGGCGCCGAGATGGGAAAGTGGTATGTTTGAAAGACCGGTGTGCTCATCTGGGAGCCAGTCTTTGTCAGGGAAAAATTAGCCCGGATGACCGTCTGGCCTGTCCTTTCCATGCTTTTGAATACGATGCCAGCGGGCAATGCCAGTATATTCCCTCACTGGGCAGGAATGGAATTCCTCCCAGGGCCATGCGGGTAGACTCTTATCTCACCTATGAAGCTCATGGGCTGATCTGGATTTTCTGGGGGGAAACAGAAAAAGCCGTTCGCCCCCCACGTTTCTTCGATCTTGATGATGGATTTACGTATGCAGGATACCGTGATCCATGGCCAGTGCATTATTCGCGCATGGTTGAGAACCAGATGGATGTGATGCATTTGCCCCACGTGCATTACAACACCATTGGAAGAGGTCATCGGGTGGTGGTGGATGGCCCCCTGGTAACTCTGGAGGAGGATATCCTTCGAATGTGGGTTTATAATCGCCTGGATGACGGAACACCTCCGCGTAAACCGGAAGAACTCCCTGCCCCAAACCGCCCCCCCTTCCTGGAATTTATTTTCCCAAATATCTGGCAGAACCGCATTTCAGATGATATGCGAATTTTTGTAGCTTTTGTACCTGTGGATGAGGAAAACGGGATTTTATACCTGCGTTATTACCAGCGTATTGTTCGCCTTCCGGTATTACGCACGTTGTTTAATTGGATCGGTGTCATCGGCAGCCGGTATATCGCCAACCAGGATAAACGGGTAGTCAGCCGGCAGGTTCCCAAGAAGACTTCCTTACGAAATGGAGAGAAATTCGTACAGGGAGATCGGATCATCCTGGCCTATCGGCGGCGCAGGGAAGAACTCCTCCGCGAGAACGGTCAACTGGCCGACTGACCCTGCCTGGTTCAGAGGGGGCTTTTTCTCTGCCGGGATGGAGATGAGGCCTGATGCGGAGGCCGGCCCGGTGCGCCCAGCCAAACAGGTTGGCAATGCCGCTCCATCCGATGATTGCCATCCGGAGGAGTGGAGAGCTATACCTTTGGAAGATCAGCGTCCGGGAACAGGGAGTGGAACAATGCCTGTCCTCCGAACAGGAAAGTGATTCACCCCGCGGTTTCTGGGAAGCGGGCAGGGTGAAGGGAAGAGGGGCGCTCCAGGGTAGACACACAGTAGAGAATTTTTGGCAACATGCTGATCTTTTTCCAGGCGCTGGTGTGGGCCCTTTTTTCGTGAACCTGGTAATGAATGGCTTCGATTTCATCCAGAATGGCACGGTAGAGAAGAGATGCTGCCCCTACAGCCGGGCGTGCCACCCGGCTTAGCAGGGTGATGCCAGGTAATGATTCTTCGAAGAGCTGCCGGGTTCGCCGGATTTCGAATTGCATCAGAGCGATAAAACGCTCATCATATACATGGTTGAGGATATCCTTCATGGATAAATGAAATCGGGCAAGGTCTTCAAGGGGAAAGTAAACCCGTCCGCGGTCAGCATCTTCACCAACATCGCGAAGGATGTTGGTAAGTTGCAGGGCAATTCCCAGACGAATGGCATAAGGAGCCGCCTGTTCGAAGGTTACACCCGGAGCCAGGCCAATCACCGGTATGGAAAGCAATCCCACCGTGGCGGCTACACGGTAGCAATAATGTTGGAGGGTCTCCCAGGTGGGGTACGGGCGAAAGGAAAGATCCATGGCGATTCCGTCCAGAAGTTCACCCTCGTACTGGCGATCAATCGGATACTGTTCGCGTACCAGAGCCCAGGAGAGGAGAATGGGATCGGTTTGTTGTTCAGACGGGAGGTTGACCCGGGCTCGCCAGGCTTCCAGGTCAGCGGGGGTGGTATTGGCACAATCAACCAGGTCGTCACTGGCGCGGCAAAATGCGTACAGGCTCCGGATTGCTAACCGTTCAGGAAAGGGAAGCAGAGAAGTTGCGAAGAAAAAGGTCCTGGAATGTTTACGGATGACCTCTTCGGTGGCTGTCAGTGCAGCCTGTAATCTGGGCGAGGTTCTGATCGATTGGCTTCCAGAAGTGAACGGCATGTTAACTCCTCTCTTCATCCGATCCTTTTCAGGCGGTTTCCTGGATGAGTTTCTCAGCAATGATTGATGACGACAGAACTCCCGGGAGGCCAGCGCCGGGATGGGTTCCAGCACCTACAAAATAGAGGTTGTCAAAGTCTTCGGAGCGGTTGTGAGGCCGAAACCAGGCGGACTGGGTGAGAATAGGTTGCACCGAGAAGGCCGCACCGCGAAAACTGTTAAGCTCGTTCTCAAAATGCAACGGATCGATTGTGTGTTCGGCAATAATGTTTGCCCGCAGGTCAGGAAGATAGCGCTGTTCCAGGAAGGTGAGGATTTTTTCTTTATACACAGGAGCCATCCGGCGCCAGTCAACGTCACTTTCGAGGTGCGGAACCGGCGATAGGACATAAAAGGATTCGCATCCTTCCGGGGCTATAGAAGGGTCGGTAATGGTGGGCATGTGGAGGTAAAGGGAGAAGTCGTCGGCCAGCTTTTTCCGATGGAAGATATCATCAAGCAAATCTCGGTACCGGTTACTGAGGATAATATTGTGATGTGCCAGCCGGCTGTCGAGGTAGCGCCTTCGGGTGCCGAAGTAAATGACAAACAACGACATGCTATAGCGCATACGATCATAGCGGGCGTTAGAATTGACCCTGCGAGCCCATGCGGGGATCAGGTTCCGATAAGTCCAGGCGACATCCGCGTTGCTGATGATGTCATCGGCAAGGTGCACACTGCCGTCACTCAAACGAATGCCCTTTACCCGGCGTTTTTCTCCCACCAGGATTTCTTCCACGCTGGAATTGAGATGGATTTTCCCGCCGAGCTCGGTGAAAAGCCGAACCAGAGCGTTGACAATAGCGCCCGTGCCCCCCATGGCATAATAGACGCCCCATTCCCGTTCCAGGTAATGGATCATGGCATAGATACTGGTGGTATCAAAGGGATTTCCTCCCACCAGCAAAGGGTGGAAAGTGAAAACCATTCGCAGAAAGGGATGTTTCACGAATTGGGATACATATCCATACACGGAACGGTACGATTGCAGGCGAATCAGATCAGGGGCAATACGTAACATGTCTGTGATATGGAGAAAGGGTTGGTCTGCCAGTTCGATGAACCCCTTCTCAAAGATTGGGCGCGTGGTCTGGATGAATTTCTGGTATCCCTCTTTGTCCGCAGGGTTCCATTGCTCAATTTGTTCCAGAATCATCCGGGGGTCATTGTTGTAATCAAATTGTCGCCCCTTGTGGTCAAAAATGCGGTAGAAGGGGTTACAGGGCACAAATGTCAGGTAATCTTCACGGCGGCGTCCTGCCAGGGCGAATAACTCATCAAACATGAATGGAGCGGTTATAACTGTGGGGCCGCCGTCGAATTTGAAACCATTGATCTCATATACATAGGCCCGCCCCCCGGGTTTATCTCGTTTTTCAAAAATCTCCACCTGGTGCCCGCGGGCGGCCAGACGCACAGCCGCCCCAAGCCCACCAAAACCACTCCCAATAATGATGATTTTCTTGCTCATGATTCCCTCTCCATGGATTATGGTGCTTCTTGCTCATCTCTGAATACCAACATCATAAGACATTCGAGGCAACGAGTTCAACAGATTGTAGAGGGATTGAGGAAGGTTTGTATCATCCGAGGTGGGTTTTTCACGCGTATTGTATAAGGGAGTATCGTCCTTCTGGTCGTGTGGGGAGAGTGTTTGAAAACGTAGGCCGGGATGAAATGCAACCATTCCCGGTCACTTTGGGGCCGGGAATGGAGCATTCAAAAAGAATGGTAGTCAGATGTTTCCGGGTATGGGCGCATGGACATCATCTATGGAGTTTGCCCGTTTAAACCTGCAGGGTTGCAGAAAGCCGCCAGGGTCTCTCGAAGCAAACTCTCATCATGCACCAGCACCACCCTCCGGCAGAAGATTACCCTCTGCGTGATCGACGATGGACAGGAATGGGGATAGGAACGGGTTGAGGTGGGCGTTGGGTCAGTTGACCGGCCAATTCTTCCAGCCCCTGACGCAGGCGTTCCAGAATCCCTTCGAGGGTACGTTGCATCCCATGCCGGGAATTCCTTCCGGGCTTTTTCACCTGATTCTCTTGAGGCATGGATTCTTCCTTTCTCAGGCTATATCATAGCGTGTTTTTGGGCATCCGCACGTTAGAAATGGATTAACAATCCGGGTCAGCGGGGGCACCGATAGATTCCATGGCTGTCTGTTGCGCGCGAATCTGGGGACGGTAGATATAGCGATAAATGTAAAACGAAAGCCAGGTTAAGATTCCCGAAGCAAGCACTCCCGGTGCTGCTGTCCCGGCCATAACTCCGTAACGTTTTCCCACCACATCCAAAAGTACGCCGCCCAGAGATGGGGCAATAACCCGGGTGAAGGCTTCGAGAGAAGTGGAGAGCCCCAGGATTCCACCTACCTGCTCAGGGGGTACGGTTTTGCTGAGTGCGCTATTGATGACCGTATTCAGCAGCCCGCCGCTGATGGCGGTGGGAATCAGTGCCACCAGCAGGACGCTCACACTGGGAGCAAGCCCCCACCCTAATAAACCCACAGCCATCAACACGGTGGCCGAAAGGATTAACCGGGTTTCAGAAAAACGTGCTGTTAGCCGCCCGACGAGAACGCCCTGGGTGACCACAGAAAGAATTCCAACGTAGGCCAGAATGTATCCCGTACTCTGGGCTCCCAGGTTGAAGCGCGAAAGCGCATACAGGGAAAAAATAGTTTGAAGGAGCGAAAAAGCCAGCCCGAAGAAGAAGCGGGTGTGCAATAGAGGGCCGGTGAGTGGGCGGCGAAGGGCCTCGATCAGGGCTGGAAGGGAAAGGGGAGACCGCTGATGGAGAGGGCTTGCTGCGCGTTGTTCCGGGGTGAGCGATTCGGGCAGCCAGAAACTAACCAGGAAGAAATTCATCACCGAAAGCCCGGCGGCCATGAATGCCGGCAGGCTGTAACCAAACTGACTCAATACTCCACCGGCGGCAGGGCCAATGATAAACCCCAGACCAAAAGCCGCGCCAATCAAGCCAAGGCCACGGGCGCGGTTTTGACGGTCGGTCACGTCACTGACATAGGCCTGGGCGACGGAGATATTCGCGGCGGTCAACCCGGCGAGAAGGCGTGAGAAAAAGATCATTTCCAGGCTGTTGGCCAATCCTAAGAGTAAAAAACCCAGAGCGTTGCCAGCAATGGAAATAAGCAGGATGGGGCAGCGGCCAATACGGTCAGAGAGCCTGCCCAGAATGGGAGCGCCAATCAGCTGGGCGGCAGCGTAGATGGCCACCAGCAGACCAATTTGCACATCGTTGGCCTGAAAAGTACGTGCCAGGTAGGGTAAAAGGGGCAAAATCAGGCTGAAACCGAGGAGATCAATGAAGACGACAAGGATGATTGAGGCGAGTGCTTTGTTGTTTTTATACATGGTTTTTCCTTCGAGGGCGATCTGAGGAAGAAGTACTTCTCTGCACAGAATGCGAGGATGGGGCATACTGCATGAGGAGGTTTTCCAGAGTGGAGATGGTCTCTTCAGGCGGGGTGTTCAGATATATCACCGGCACCGACTCGGCGAGGCGAAAATGATCAAATGCGGCTCCGCCCACCACGACCAGTGGAGAGGGTTGGGGAAACCGTCTCAGAATTTTCTCAATCCCTTCCAGGTTCCGCGCGGTTTCAGGTCGGTTGGCAGAGAACATCAAGAGTGTCGGGTGGATGGGAGCCAGAGCTTCTTCTAATCGCTCCAGACTGAGATCTGGGCCGAGGTATCTGACATTCCATCCCCGCCAGCGCAGGATGACCACCAGCATTAATAACCCGATTTGATGGGTTTCTCCCGGAGCACAGGCGGCCACAATCAATCCGGGACGCGATGGCAGGCCGGTTGCCGCCAGCATACTCATCAATTGCTGAATAACCCATTGCGAAGCAAAATGCTCGGTAGCAATGGGCAGGTGGCCAGTATGCCACATTTCTCCGATTTGGACCATCATCGGGGCGAAAATGTTTATCAACACCTGATCCACCGGGTACAGGGCAAAGGCCCGTCGGATCACTTCCATAGCGGTTGGCTCGTCAAAATGAACCATAGCGTCCAGCAATTCGGCACCCAGGTTTTCACAGGCGGTAGAGTGAATCTTTGAAGACGGCATCACCGATCCTGTCAGGCTGGGGGCGGCGTTCGTTGCCGGATCCTGTCCGGAGCGACGTAATTCTTCTAGATACCGAACGGCACGTCCGATGCTCAGACCAGATTCCACCTGACGGATCAGCCAGCGCAGGATGCGCAGGTCGTATTCGGAGTAGAGCCGATACCCCTGTTCCCCTCGCCGGGGCTGCGGCAGACCATACCGCCGTTCCCAGGCTCGCAGGGTCACGGGGAGCAGACCCACCAACCGGGAGACTGCCTTGATATTATAGAGCGGTGAGTGTTCACCGCCATGCGGGTTGTTCAAAGCCGGAGGACTGGTTTCAGGTTCGGGAAGCGGTTGCTCAGCGATCATCCAATCATCTTAACCCAATCCATGTACAATCGCGACTTTTTGCACAAGGTTTGTCGAGGGATGGCTCAGGCCGGGCGTTTTTCAGGCTGGTTGAGCAGTTCTTTAATTTTCCGGGTGGCTTTTTCCAGAGTGTTGCCGAGGTAGATTCCCGGTACCTGTCGGGTCAGAGATGGATCCAGGTCGAAGGCGCGGCCGCCGTATCCAAACAAGGGCGCCTGACGCATTTTCCTTAACTTTTGTTGCATGGTTTTCATCTCCAGGGCTGATGAGGCGGAAGTGGCGGAGAGAACGATCATCGAGGGGCGCTCATACGTGGCGTAATCTACCAGGTCATCAATGGGTAAATCAGGCCCGAGAAATTCCACCCGATAGCCAGCGCTTCGCAGGAGTACCGCGATCATCAACGGGCCGAGTTCGTGCTGTTCCATGGGGGCGCATCCCAGGAGAATGTAGGGGGCGTTACGCCGGATGGGGTAAGCCTGGAGAAGGGATAAAAGCTTTCCGCGTAAAAAAGCACTGGCAAAATGCTCTGTGGTGACACGAATTCGCCCGGTGTACCAGGCTTCACCGATCTCTACCAGGGACGGCACCAGAATATCCATGAAGACGGTCATCAGGTCAAAGAGAGCGTGGGCTTCGCGCAACAAAGTGGCAGAGGTCTGCTCATCGTGCTGCATCAGGGCGGTGGTTAACTGGCTGGCATACCAGTTGGGTGAATGTGCCTGTCCCCCGGTGCGACGTTCGGGCAGGGAAGGGATGGCCTCGGGCCACAATTGCTGATTAACCATGGCGCGGAATTCAGCGGCGGCATTGCTGATGGAAATCCCATTATCCACCCGGTTTTTCAACCAGCGTAAAATAGCAATGTCACGATCAGAATAAAGACGATACTGATTTTCTGAGCGATGAGGAGTGAGTATCTCATGCCGGCGTTCCCAGGCGCGGAGAGTGACCGGGCGAATGCCTGTCTGGCTGGCGACGGCTTTAATGGTGTATTTTGGTAGATCGGATAGTTCGTCAATGGTGGACATGGTTCCATCCTCAAATGTTTCGGGTAAATACAATTCACACAAATTAGACAAAGATTGTACATAGTATATCCTCAGTTCGTATAATGTACAAGCTCTTTTAGAAACTCTCATGAAATTCTCATGAGGGGTTGTTATGAAAAGTCCTGCCGGGAGAATAAAAAAGATCCGGGGAAGGCTCTCATCACTCCCCGGATCAGGGTCTTTCTGGTTTCGCACAGGGTTGATTAAATGGGGATGGCCTGTGTTTCCTGTAACAGGCGCATGACGTCAGCCGGGCGGCATTCTGCCGTGCCCCGGGTGAGTACTGTGGCGGCTCCGGCAGCTGCCCCCCAGCGGAGAGCCATTGGCCAGGACTCGCCCAGGGATAAACGCCAGGGCAGCATTGCAGAGACTGCTTCTCCGGCACCAGCGCCGTTAACCTCAACCTGGCGGGGGCTGAAAGCCCGCCAGTTGCCTTCAGTGGTCAAAGCAAGAATGCCGTAGTCACCGCAGGTGATGATCAGATTCTGCAAGCCAAACTTGGCGCGGATGGAACTTGCCGAATGGAGGATTTCATCCACAGTTTCAGAGGGCAGCCCGAAGGTTAATTCCATTTCCCGGCGATTCATCTTCATGATGGTCGGTTTTGCCCGAATGGCGGCGTTGGCCGGGGGGCCATAACAATCGATGAGAACGGGTTTATCGAGTTCTCTGGCCATCTGGCAAAGATACGCATAGAGATCGGGCGGGGCACCAGAGGGTAATGATCCGGCAAGGATAACCCACCCGGCCTGGGGCAACAGGCGCTGATAGGCAGCCAGGAACGCTTCGATATCTTCATCGCTGACTTCATACCCTGCGGTTACCACATGTGTATGGCGGCGATGGGCGGTTTCCACAAGGATATGAGAGATGCGGGTTTCACCTTCGACCGGGACAATTTCTGTGGGAATATCGGCCTGCTGGATCAATTCCAGAAGCTGATTCTGGTTGGCTTTGCCCAGAATAGCCAGGGCAAGCGTATCCAGATTGAAGGTGCGCTGGACGTGTGAAATTGCCAGCCCTTTACCCCCCAGCGAATCGATATAACTCCCGGTACGCAGAGTCTTCCCGGGGATGAACTCTTCAATGAAGAGAATATGATCTAAGGCGGCATTTAGGGTTACTGTAAGAAAAGTCACAGTGTATCAACTCCATAAACGGTCGTGAGACCAGTCATCATTCCACTGGTCGGTAGGCTCCCACAAACCAGGGATGTTGGGGTGAATGTGTTCGGCGATGACCTCATCGTTGAGATCGTCAATGCCCAGGCCGGGTTTATCGGGCACTTCAATGAAGCCTTTGTTTACCAGCGGTTTGGGTAAACCAACAGCGATGTCATTCCACCAGGGCACATCGACTGAGTGGAATTCGAGTGCCAGGAAATTCTCGGTTGCCGCCACACTGTGGACAGCGGCCATGCACCCGATGGGGCTTTCGGCCATGTGAACGGCCATAGCCACTCCATGTTCCTGGGCCAGGTCACCAATTTTCTTGTTCTCCAGAATGCCACCCGAACTGAGTACATCAGGGTGGATGACCGAAACCGCGCGGGCTTCAAGGAGGGGTTTGAAGTTTTCTTTCAGGTAGATGTCTTCTCCGGTGCAAACGGGAATGTGGATGGCCTGGCTGAGGCGTACGTATTGATCAGTGTACTGCCAGGGAATCATGTCTTCTACCCAGGCAAGGTTGTATTTTTCCAGGCGTTTCCCCAGGCGAATGCAATCTTCCAGGGCAATATGCCCGAAGTGATCGGCGGCGAGGGGCACAGTGTAACCGATTTCGGCGCGTACCTCGGCCACGTACTGTTCGAGCATATCAATCCCTTTTTCGGTCAGGTGGATTCCGGTCATGGGATGGGGAACGTTGTAGATATCATAAGCGCGGTTACGAAGTTCGCGTTCTTCAAGTGTTTTCACATCCCATTTCCAGCCATAGCGGGCCAGGGTTTCCATTTCTTCATAAAGCCCCAGCGGATAACTGAGTGTGCCGGGTTCATGGGCGATCAGGCCGATCCCCACATCCATCTTTAAGAAGGTGAAGCCCATTTCCATGCGTTTTTTAAGGGCTTTCCCCATTTTGGTGCCATCTGGTTTGCCGCTTATGTCGGTATCGCAGTAGATGCGGATTTTATCGCGGAATTTCCCGCCAAGCATTTGATACACCGGCACTCCATAGGCTTTGCCAGCCAGATCCCAGAGGGCGACTTCAACCCCGCAAACACCGCCAGCCTGCCGGGCATGTCCGCCGAATTGTTTGATCCGCCGGAATAGCTTATCCACATTGCATGGGTTTTCACCCAGGAGAACTCGCTTAAGCATCAGAGCGTAAGTCTTGGAGGCGGCATCGCGTACCTCGCCGAAACCAACCAGCCCCTGGTTGGTGTAAATTTTCATCAGGGTGCAATGCATGGGTGCCCCGACGATATCCACAAAGCGCATATCTGTGATGCGTAAGTCAGACGGCTTTGAGTAAGTGTTGACGTGATTCAGGGCAGATTCGTAGTTTTCAGAGGGGGGTTGATGAGACATTTCGGGTACCTTTCAGTGAAGTTATGGAATTCCAAATGAAAATTCGGGTTCAAAACCGATCAATTGACGGGCACGATCGATGCTTACCAGGCTTTCGGTGCCCGTCAGTTCTTTCTTGAAAGTTTGTACGTCAGGATAGAACAATTCGGCCAGGGTTTTCGATGGGATGCCGCTCCAGTTGTACTTATCGTTCACAAAGAGGGCATGGCTGCCCTCAAATTGAGCGGTGAGGCCTTTTTCGATGGCCTGAGCCGAGTCTCGTTCGTCCAGCATGGTGAAGAAGTTTACCCGGTTGGTCATGGAAAGGAGCATGAGCCGTTCTTCTTCGGGCAGGGCGGCCATTGCATCGCGAACGAAGGCAGGGTTGTTCTTCTCGTAAGGACGAGTGGCGCGAAAGGCGTTGTACTTTTCCCAGGCCTGGTCAAACCAGGCGCGCCGTTCTTCAGGGGGGCGCTTCAGGAGCTGCTCTACCAGGTCGGTAATGAGAGTCCGCCTGGGGTTTGGGTTGTCGTGAAGGGAAGCAGGTGCCACCCAGGGCAGGCGCAGGGCCAGGTTGGAGATTCCTTCACGTCGCCAAAAATATTGCCCGATTTCTTCAATGATGTTTTTGGAGAACGAGTAGGCGTCGGTGGAGAAAACAGGGTGTTCCTCGTCCAGGGGCAAATAATGGAGGGGGGCGGGTTTCACGCCGTAAAACTGACCGGCGGCGTTGATGGAACTGGCCTGAACCACACGCTGAATGCCTTCTTCTGCGGCGGCCTGAAAAACGTTGAACGTGCCCCCACAATTGACCCGAAAGAGTTCCTGGGGAGGTCCACCAGAAGGATTGGGAATGGCGGCGAGATGAACAATGGCCTGACAACCTCTCACAGCTTCGCGGAGGGCGGGGTAATCGTTTACGTCACAAACCCGGTATTCCGCCCCTTCAAAGGAAACGTCTGGCGTGCGCCCGATGACGCGTACCGTGTAGCCCTTTTTTACAAGCCGTTCCACTACAGCCCGACCTACTGATCCAGAGCCGCCAGTGATCAATACCTGCATAGATGCCTCCAGGGTTTCGATGGGTTGCAACAAGCTTTATTATACGTAGTCTTTGGATTCCGGAGTCGATATCTACCCGACTGACGCAGGTTGTTATACAATTAGCGAACCCGGTGATACCAGCGTTTGGGCAGGATGATCCCAAGGATTGAGGAGCCGACTTCATGACCAACGAATCTTCAAGCAGTGCAAGCAATTTTATTCGAGAAGCGATCGAAGAAGATCTTCGCCAGGGCCGATTTACTTATGTGCGAACGCGGTTCCCGCCAGAGCCGAATGGATATTTACACATTGGACATGCCAAGGCCATCTGCATAGATTTTGGGCTGGCAGAAGCGTTTGGTGGAAAATGCAATCTTCGCTTTGATGATACCAATCCCGTTAAAGAGGACGTGGAATATGTCGAAGCGATTAAAGAGGATATTCACTGGCTTGGTTTTGACTGGGAAGATCGTGAATTTTATGCCTCAGATTATTTTGAGCAACTGTACCAGTTTGCCATCAAACTGATAAAAAAAGGAAAAGCCTATGTGGATGATCTGAGCCCGGAGCAGATTCGTGAGTACCGTGGTACGCTCACCGAGCCGGGTAAGGAGAGCCCCTATCGCAACCGGTCGGTAGAAGAAAACCTGAACCTGTTTGAGCGGATGCGTGCGGGCGAATTTCCGGATGGGGCGAGGGTGTTGCGCGCAAAAATTGATATGGCTTCGGGTAACATGAACCTGCGTGACCCGGTCATGTACCGGATCATTCACGCCACCCATCATCGCACCGGGGATCAATGGTGTATCTACCCGATGTACGACTTTGCTCATGGCCAGTCCGACTCCATTGAGGGGGTGACCCATTCGCTGTGCGATCTGGCTTATGAAGATCACCGTCCTCTTTATGACTGGTTCCTGGATGAGCTTGAAATTTTCCATCCGCGCCAGATTGAGTTTGCGCGCCTCAACCTGTCGTATACCATCTTGAGTAAACGCTATCTGAAGCAACTGGTCGAACAGGGGTATGTTCGCGGATGGGACGATCCCCGAATGCCCACCCTGCGAGGAATGCGCAGACGCGGTTATACTCCGGAGGCCATTCGGCGTTTCATTGAACAGATTGGGGTTTCCAAAAATGAGAGTCTGGTGGATATCTCTCTGCTCGAGCATATCCTGCGAGATGATCTCAACCAGCGCGTTCCGCGGGTGATGGGTGTTCTCGATCCGGTGAAGGTGGTGATCACCAATTACCCCGAAGGACAGGTGGAGGAATTTGAGGCGGTTAATAACCCCGAAGACGAATCCGCAGGAACACGCCTGGTGCCCTTTAGCAAGGTGCTTTATATTGAACGGGATGATTTCCGTGAAGTGCCACCGCCAAAATATCATCGTTTGTCTCCGGGGCGCGAGGTTCGGTTGCGCTATGGTTATATTATCCGGTGTGAAGAAGTGGTCAAAGACCCGCAAACCGGAGAGGTGGTGGAGATTCGCTGTACGTATGATCCCGAAACTCGCGGTGGGTATGCTCCCGATGGCCGAAAAGTGAAAGGCACCATTCACTGGGTCTCAGCACTTCATGCAGTTGATGCAGAAGTCCGGCTGTATGACCGGTTATTTACTGTGCCTGAACCTGGCAAACCTGAAGAGGGAAAGACGTACCTGGACTATCTCAACCCCGATTCCCTCAAGGTGCTCACGGGGTGCAAGGTGGAGCCGTCACTCCTGAACGCTGTTCCAGGAGATCGCTTCCAGTTTGAGCGAAAGGGTTACTTCTGTGTAGACCCTGATTCTACTCCCGGTCATCCGGTGTTTAATCTGACGGCTACCCTGCGCGATACCTGGGCTAAAATTGAAGGGGAACTCCAGGGCGGTTAATGGGGCTGCGTTGGGTAAACCGTTCTCAGCTCAAAGAAGGTTCTTTTTAAATTTGCTTGGGGTTCTGGCACAAGGGTTAGCCGAAAAATGAAGAACACTTTCGGCTAACCTTTGTTGTCGATGAGAGTGGCCGGGCTGATGAAATTCTTCGGAAAAAATGTGATTAAAACATCATCTCCCTCTTCATCGAGTCTGTGGTTGATCTTTCGCACCTTGCTTGGAGTGGGATTGCAGTCGTTTGGCGGAGGATCTTCCACGTTTTACCTGATTCATGAAGCCTGCCGCCGATATGGGTGGATGGATGAGGAGGAGTTTGTACGCTCATGGGCCCTGGCGCAGGTTACTCCGGGGATTAATTTGATCAAGTTAACCATCCTCATCGGGAACAAATTGCGGGGAGCAACCGGTATTGCGGCGGCTGTAGGAGGATTGCTTTTGCCAAGTGTTTTTATTACAGCTCTGATGACGGCCGGTTATAGTGCTATTCGCTCTTTGCCGATCATGAAAGGAATATTGAAAGGAGTGTTACCTGCTGCCCTTGGCTTAAGCCTGGCGATGGGGGTGCAGATGGCTACCCCGTTGCTCTCTCGCGCCCGGGGTGAAGGGTGGATGCGTCTTGGGATCAGCCTGGGGGTGATTGTGATTGCCGGATTGCTTCTGGCATGGAATGCCACTTCGCCCCTGCTGGTGCTCCTTCTGGGAGGTGGGGTAACTGC
>AMZC01000994.1_pt1 | contig 17418 bp, 14 predicted proteins | sample 948551 | NCBI WGS metagenome assembly AMZC01 (sample SAMN01120625, study PRJNA171369) | bioreactor sludge metagenome | biome: sludge; isolation source: anaerobic thermophilic cellulolytic sludge from lab reactor | place: China: Hong Kong, Shek Wu Hui wastewater treatment plant | collected... | reverse complement strand
CTTGTGACAGGCCGTGAGCGCTGAGAGGAAGCCGCCTCGGCGACCTGGAATTGGCCGTGCCCTGTTTCGGCAAGAGTTGAGGGGCCAGGCCCCGCCCAGAGGCTTTCTCTTTTGCTGCAAGGCCGCCTGGCCTGATAGCGGTGTTTCCTTCTTGAAGAAACATCAAACCCGACACAGCCGGTAAGACATTCGCAGACTGCAGAATCGGGCCTTGCCTCCGCTTTTTTTCAGAAGTGCGCGGCTCTCTGCGCTGGCGACTGTTTGGAATCACGGCGAAAACTGATCTATGATGATGTAATAAATTACTAATGTAACTTTTTGAAAATATGCATGGCCAGGTATCCTTTAACGCGAGTGGCTCCCTAATGGCCCGCTCTCCCATCCGGCCAGGAAAATGTGTTGCTATCTGTCAGTTGAAACCTGAGGAGGTTACGATGAAGTCTCGCCTGATGGCAATTGTGCTTCTATGCCTGTCTGGGCTGTTGGCGTTACTGGCTGTTCCCGCCAGCGCTCAGGATAGCGTTTCGGAAGTCCGCATCAGCATAACCAGCGATCAGTGGGGCCTGACTCCCTACGACTACAACACCGGCTATCCAGGCTACATCATGATGTCGCTGATCTACGACAATCTGCTGTGGTATGGCCCGGATGGCACTCTCATCCCCTGGCTGGCCTCCGAATACCGCGTCTCGGACGATGGCCTGACCTGGACTTTCACCTTGCAGGAAAACGCTACCTGGCATGACGGCGAACCAGTGACGGCTGAAGACGTCGCTTTCACTTTGGAATTCGTCAAGAACAACCAGCATCTACGCTGGACTTCAGTAGTTACCAACCAGGTGCAGTCGGCAGAAGTTCTCGACGAACACACTGTTGCCGTCCATCTGAACAAACCCTCGTTGAGTTTTGCGCAGAGCATCGCTGCAGACCTGCCCATCCTCCCCAAACATATCTGGAAAGATGCCCAGGTGAAGTGGGGAGAGCCAGTAGAAGTACCGGCTATCGGCAGCGGCCCTTATAAACTGGTTGAACATCAGACGGATGTCATGTACCGCATGGAAGCCAACTCCGAGTACTGGAGAGGCAAACCGCTGGTAGACAGGCTGATCTTCGTCATCGTCGCTGATATCAACGCTCATATGACCGCGCTACGCAGCGGTGAGGTTGATTTCGCAACGGGATATGTGCCCCCCGAACTTGTGGAAGAACTGAATGACGGCCAAAACATCACCATCGCACGCTCGCCCGGCTATGTGGTGGATTACGTGGGGATGCACGCGGATCGCGCTCCGCTGAATGATATGGCGTTCCGCCAGGCGCTATCCTATGCTGTCAATGTGCGGGAAATCACTGAGACCCTGTATGGAGAATACGCCGTTGTCGGATCGCCAGGATATGTGCCACCCAGTGCTCCCTGGGCCAAGCCTATAGAGCCAGTCTTCGATCCAGTTCGCGCTGCCGAATTGCTGGACGAGGCTGGTTACAAGGATGTGGACGGCGACGGATGGCGTGAGACACCCTCCGGCGATCCCATTCACCTGGAGATGCACACTCAGACCAGCAGCCCAATCCGCATGCGCGCCGGCGAGATGGTCGCCGAATATGCCGCCGCAGTTGGCATCCGCATTGAACCGACGCCGGGCGACTTCAACACCTGGATGACTACCGTGCGGGAGCATGGTGATTACGAAATGTATCTGGGCGGTTGGTCTGCGCCAGTTCAGCAGAATCCCGATCAAATGTGGCAGTTGTTCCATTCCGGCGGGTCGCTCAATTTCATTGACTTTTCCGATCCCGCCTTGGACGAACTGCTGGACGCTTTCGCGGCAGAGCTGAATCCTTCTGTTCGCCTGGAGCTGGCCGGGCAGATTCAGGAGCGAATCGCTGTCACTGTGCCTTACCTGGTGCTCTACTATCCCGATGTACTACAGGGATACCGCCCTGGCGCATATGACGGCTGGATCACCATCCCTGGCACGGGCGCTTTTGACAAGCAGTCGTTCCTTCCGCGCTGAAGACAGAGAGTTTCTCATCGTCAGCAGGGTGGCCTGATTGCCGGGCCACCCTGGTGTTCTGGGAGCAAGAGTGGTGAAGACCTGGCTGCGGTTGGTGAGTCTGCGCGTGGCGATCTTTGGAGCAACTCTCTGGGCCATTCTTTCACTCAATTTTCTCATTCCGCGCCTCATGCCTGGCGATCCGGCTTTGTTCTTGCTGGGTGGCGAGGTCGAGACTGCCGATCCAGCGGCGGTAGAAGCTCTGCGCGAACGCTACGGGTTGAACCAATCGCTCATTGCCCAATATCGCATCTACTGGCGCAATCTGTTGCGCGGCGACCTGGGATATTCGTTGCAGCGTCGGCAAAGTGTAAGCGAGGCCATCAAAGAGAAGCTGCCCTGGACCCTGCTGCTGGGTAGCACCAGCCTGCTTTGTGCCAGTCTGCTCGGCCTTGGTCTGGGCATATGGAGTGCCTGGCGGGGCAGGGTCTTTGAGGCTGCCAGCCTGGGCATGGCGATCGGCATCAATGCCATGCCTGCGTTTTGGGTTGGCTTGTTGTTGTTGGCCAATTTCGCTTCTCGCCCTGGCGGCCTGCCCAGCTATGGAGCTTATACCCCCTGGAAGAGTTTTGCCCTGTTTTCGTATGAATGGCTGCATGATGTAGGGCGGCACCTGATTCTGCCAGCCGCGACGCTGACCCTGGCGCTGGTGGGAGACATTATTCTGATCAGCAACACCGCCCTGCGCGAGGTGATGACTGAGCCTTACCTGATTACTGCTCGCGCCAAAGGGTTGCGAGACCACACGGTATTGCTGCAGCACGCTTTGCGCAACGCCTTGCTGCCCATTGTAGCCCGGATCGGTCTCATGGCCGGGCTGATGTTCGGGGGATCGACGCTGGTCGAGTCGGTTTTCTCATATCCAGGTCTTGGCCTGACGTTGTACAAAGCAGTCATTGCGCGCGATTTTCCCTTGTTACAAGGCGTCCTGTTGGTGATCGTAGTGGCAGTATTGACGGCCAATGCAGCGGCTGATCTCTGTTATCGTCTGCTTGATCCACGGGTGCGGGCAAGCTCATGACGACGCGGCGGATAGGATGCGCAATTGTGGTCGGCTTTGGGCTGGTTGCGTTGCTCTCCCCCTGGCTAGCCCCCTATGATCCCTTTGAGCGAGCGAGCAAGCCCTTTCTGCCTCCCAGCCGGACACATTGGTTGGGAACCAACGACGTGGGGCACGACATTTTGAGCGAATTGCTGGTCGGGGCGCGGGTAACGCTGCTGGTCAGCGTGAGTGTGGCACTGCTGGCGACCGGAATCGGAACTGTAATGGGGATGTTGGCCGCTTACAGCTCACCACTACTGTCGGAACTGCTCCAGGCGCTCACCAACATGGCGTTGGTGATCCCGCGTTTGCCGCTGGTGATTGCTGCTGCTGCCTATCTGGGGCGAGGGATAGTTCCTCTCATCCTCATTCTGGCGCTGGTGACATGGCCAGCGACGGCGCGGGTAGTCCATGCTCAGGCACTTGCCGTTGCGCGTCACGAGTACATCACGGCTTCGCGCAGTCTGGGCGCGCGTCCGCTGTGGATCATCTACAACCACCTCTGGCTGGGTGTGCGTTCCTTGGTATGGACTCAATTTCTGCTGGCCGTGAATTCTGCTGCGCTCACCGAAGCCGGTCTGTCATTCCTGGGGCTTGGCGATCCGTCTCAAAAGAGTTGGGGGGCCATGCTGTACTACGCCCATGCTCGTAGCGCCTTCTTGACCGCTGCCTGGCGCTGGTGGGTATTGCCGCCGGGTCTTTGCCTGGCCTTGTTCTTGTTCGGTCTGATGCTGCTTGGGCGTCGCTCTGGCTCTGTAGCGCTCAATCATGCCTGAAGGAGGGGTAGGGCCATGTCGAACGAATTCACTCCGCTCGATTTTGCGGCTACCTGGCAGGCTTATACAAACTGGCGACAGCGCAGTGTGCGCACGGATGAAGATGACCGGGCCATGTGGGCCTCCTTTGCAGAAAAGTACGATGCCCGCGTTCCCGTATCAGAGGGGTTGTTAGCGCTGATCCGGGCACTCGCTCGTCCTGGAGATACCGTGCTGGATGTCGGGGCGGGTACAGGGCGCATGGCATTGCCAGTGGCACGCTTTGTGCGCCGGGTGACAGCGTTGGACTATTCGTCCGCCATGCTGGCCGTGTTGCAGCGCAAGATGGTTGAGCAGGAGATATCCAACATCGAGATTGTCGAAACCTCCTGGGAAGAGGCGCAGGTGAGTCCTCACGATATAGTGATGGCGGTCTTTTCGCTCTACCGACAACCGGATATACTGGGCGCCCTGCGCAAATTGGTGAATGTCACCCGCCGCACCCTGATCATCGTCGAAGCAGACACAGGGCTAAAGCCGCCCCACGAAATTCCTCATGGGCAGCTTCTGGCTGAGCTGTGGGGCGGGGCAGAGGGCATTCCGAATTATCTCTACTTCGCCGGCATGTTGTGGCAGCTTGGCATGCGGGCCGATGTGCGTGTGCTATACGAGCACCGCAGCTTTCAGGGAGCGACGCCGGGCGAAATTGCCTGGCAGCTCGCTCCTGCTTATGCCAAACCGGAGGAAGTCGAACTGTTTGCTCAGCGGCTGGAACCCCTGCTCAGTCACAGCGAGCACGGCTATTGCTACTGCTATACGGTTCCAATGGGAATCGTGATCTGGACGAGGAACTGACTTGATGGTGATGGACGGACGGATGCGCACCTACCAATCCTGGGGGCGTTACCCCTATGTCAAAAAGCAAGACGTTGTGCCCCTTCACTGGCTCGATGAGATCGATCTGGCTTCGGTGACAGGTTCGGTCTTGCCCTATGGCGTAGGCCGTAGCTATGGGGATGTCTGTCTGAACGAGGGGGGCACGCTGCTCGACACGGCTCCGTTGAACCGCTTCATCGCTTTCGACGAGGAAAATGGCCTGTTACGCTGCGAAGCGGGGGTAACCCTGGCAGATATTCTGAAACTCATCGTGCCGCGCGGCTGGTTTCTGCCGACTACCCCTGGCACCAAATTCGTCACCATTGGCGGGGCGATTGCCAATGACGTGCACGGCAAGAACCATCACCGAGTGGGAACGTTCGGTTGCCATGTGACCCGCCTGGAATTGCTGCGATCGGATGGTCAGCGGTTGATCTGCTCACCGGACGAAAACGCCGACCTGTTTCGCGCCACCATTGGGGGGTTGGGGCTAACCGGTCTGATCCTGTGGGCGGAAATTCGCCTGCGGCGCGTGCCCGGACCGTTCATTACCAGAGAACAGATTCGGTTCCGCTGCATAGACGAGTTTTTCGACATCAGCGCCGCTTCCGACGAGCGCTTTGAGCACACGATGGCCTGGGTGGATTGCCTGGCGACAGGCAAGAAGCTGGGGCGCGGATTGTTCATGCGCGGCAACTACAGCCCATCGAAACACTTCTCACGCAAGGCGGCAGAGCCGAGGTCGCTGTTCACCGTGCCGGTTCAACTTCCGGCTTTTGTGCTCAACAGGGTGACCGTGAAAGCCTTCAATACGCTGTACTACCACTCGCAGCTTCCCAGGCAGACCCGGCGAACAGTACCCTATGACCCGTTTTTCTATCCTCTGGATGCCATTCACGAATGGCATCGTCTCTATGGCCCGCCGGGCCTCTTGCAATACCAGTTTGTGGTGCCCTATGCACAGGATCGCACGGCAATCAAAGACATCTTGACGCAGATTAGCCGTTCTGGGGTGCTGTCGTTCCTGGCCGTGCTCAAGGTGTTCGGTGACATCCCCTCACCAGGGATGCTCTCTTTTCCCCGGCCAGGAGTCACCCTGGCGCTAGACTTTCCATATCGCGGTCAGCGCACCCTGTCTTTTCTTGACCGCCTGGACCGGGTGGTGCGGGATCATGGAGGAGTACTCTATCCGGCCAAAGATGCCCGCATGTCAGCGGAGACCTTCCAGGCGTGTTATCCTCAGTGGCGTGAATTCGCTCAGTATGTGGACCCGAAATTCTCATCGAGTTTTTGGCGGCGCGTCACGCAAGATGGTACCAGGTGAGGATCGCGATGAAACTGATGATTGTGGGGGCGACGTCGGCTATTGCGCTGGAGACGGCCAGGCATTTCGCTGCTGATGGCGCGGAGTTTTTTCTTGTTGGGCGCAATGCCGAAAAGCTGGCGGCAGTGCAGCGCGATCTTGAAGTGCGCGGTGCAACTCGTGTCCTATCTTACACGCTCGATCTGAACGACCTGGCACAGCACGGAGCATTGGTATCCGCTGCTTGTGAAGCATTAGGAGAGCTGGATGCTGTGCTCATTGCGCATGGGACGCTGACGGATCAGAGCAGAGCGCAGGTCAGCGTAGAGGAAACCTTGCGCGAGATGCAAACGAACGCGCTGAGCTATATCTCTCTGCTCACCCTGCTGGCGGAACGTTTCGAGCAACAGCGGCACGGCTGTCTGGCTGTGATTTCCTCTGTAGCCGGAGATCGTGGACGCAGGAGTAACTATGTCTATGGCACAGCCAAAGGGGCAGTCAGCCTGTTTGCCAGCGGATTGCGCGCTCGATTGAGCAAAGCGGGTGTGGCGGTAGTCACCATCAAACCGGGCTTTGTGGACACGCCCATGACTGCGCATCTCAGGAAAAACCCGCTGTATGCCAAACCTGCACGTGTTGGCCGGCGCATTTACAAGGCCATGCTCAAGGGGGAAGACGTAGTATACATCCCCTGGTTCTGGCGATACATCATGCTGGTGATCCGCCTTATCCCAGAGCGACTTTTCAAGAGACTGCCGCTGTAGAAGCCGTATGGGTTCTTCCTCCGGCGCACCGGTTGACAAAGCCGAAAAAACGTAATACGATAGGTGGGAACGTTCCCCATGATGGGATGGCGAGAGCGTGACAAAGGCCAAACAGCCGACCATCAAAGATGTAGCTCGCCTTGCTGGTGTCTCGAAGACTACAGTTGGGCGCGTCATCAATGGTGAAGATCAGCGAGTGTCCGAGGCAACTCGTGAGCGAGTTCTGGCTGCGATTGCCATGCTGGGTTACGAGCGCAACCTTGTTGCCAGCAGCCTGCGCACCGATCAGACGCTCATGGTGGCTCTCTCCATTCCAGACATCACCAACCCTTTCTGGCCGGAAGTCGCGCGCGGCGTGCAGGATGCCTGTGAAGCCCAGGGGTACACCGTGGCGCTGTTGAATAGCGACTGGGACGCCAGACGCGAGATCGCTCACCTGCAGACGGTCCGTCGCAATCGCTTCGATGGCCTGCTGATTAACCCTATTCGTATCACCAATGCAGAACTGCGCGCCCTGAAGACGCCTGCCGTGCTGCTTGGTTCTGGCGAGGCGTTCCCCGATTTCGATTCGGTAGGTAGCGATTCGGCAAAGGCTGTCCTGACCGCCCTTGAGCATTTGGTCGCGCTGGGGCATACGCGCATCGGATTGATCGCCGGTATTTCGCAGCGCGACCGTCCAGATACACGTTACCAGGGCTACGTCGAGGTATTGTTGCGCTATGGTCTGCCTTTCGACCAGGCCCTTATCGTGCGCTGTCCCTACTCACAAGCGGGGGGCACCGCGGCCATGCGTCAACTCTTGAGCCTGACGCATCCGCCGACCGCGGTGCTGGCTGGCAACGATATCCTGGCCATTGGTGCGCTCATTGCGGCGCGAGAGGCCGGGCTGACTGTCCCTGACGATCTATCCATCATCGGCATTGACGACATACAAGCAGCAAGTACTACTTCACCTCCCCTGACGACAGTAGCCAAACCCAAGTACGAGATTGGCGTTCAGGCAGCGAATCTGTTGCTGGAGCGAATTCGTGGGGCAGGGCCAGCGGTGCCGCGTCACCTGTTGCTGGAGGGGCAACTCAAAGTGCGGGGGAGCACCTGTGCTCCACCCTAAAGAGTGTTTTGTTGCCATTGATGGGGAACGTTCCCATATGGGCGCATGAAGACTGAAAGGTCGCCGACATGCACACGCGAGAGGACTTGCTCCGCGCCAGAGATTTGTTCACCAGTAAGGCCACTGGCTGCCTGATCGGACTCGCCGTAGGCGATGCCATGGGCGATCTGGGGCGCAATGCCGAGTATCGTAACCGCTACGGGATCATCACCGACCTCTATCCAGGAGCCAAGAGCACAGACGACACAGAGTTTGGGTTGCTCACCGCGCGAATGCTGCTGGATTGTGGTGGCAATCTCACTCCCGAAGCGGTGCTGGCGGCCTGGCAGAAGTACATCATTGACCAGGGGGGCATCTTCGAACGGGCTGGCAAGCCGCTCTATGGGGCGGTTGAAAACATCAAACGCGGGATGCGCCCCCCGCTGAGCGGTATTGATAACGTGCAGAACAATGACGATGGCGCGGCCATGCGCATCAGTCCCATTGGCGTCTTCTGTGCGGGCGATCCCGACCGGGCCGCGGCGATGGCGCGTGTTGATGCGGAGATCAGCCATCACGCGGATGGCGTGTGGGCCGCGCAAGCCGTGGCCGCCGCGATTGCCGTGGCGATGGTAGATGCCACTCCTCAGGCAGTGGTGGACACCGCCCGCCAATACATTCCCGACGATAGCTGGCTCGGTCGCGCTTTCGACCGGGCGATGGATATCTGCGACCAGGCGGCGGGCGATATGCTCAACGCCTGGGAAGCGCTGCACAACGCCCTGTGGACTCCGGTGCACTCGATGAGCGCGGAGGCCATCCCGCAGGTGTTCGCCATTTTCCGTCTGACGGGAGGGGACTTCAAACAGAGCATGTTCTGGGCAGCGAACTTTGGCAGAGACGCCGACAGCATTGCGGCTATCTGTGGCGCGCTGTGCGGGGCCTTGCATGGTCTGTCCGTCATCCCTGAGCGCTGGGTGCAACAGGTGCGGGTGGCCAGTGGCGTGAGCCTGCGCTTTGTCCGCAACGAGGATGTCCTGGCCCTGGCCGAGGCCTTGGTTGACCTGGCGCTGTCGAGCGAGAAAGCGACGGGAGACGACGAATGAACGCCGCAACCAGGCTCGTGCGCAGTTGGACTCAGCTTTCGCCCAGCGAACGACGCGAGGCGCTGGCCGGGTATCTGTTCATTTCGCCCTGGATCGTCGGGTTCCTGGTTTTCTTCTTCGGCCCTATTGTGGCCTCGTTCGCGCTCAGTTTCACTCGCTGGAATATCGTGGGCAGCCCGCAGTGGATCGGGCTGGGCAACTACGAGCGCATCTTCACCCAAGACCCCTTCTTCCGCAAAGCCGTCACGGTTACCCTCAAGTACGCCGTGCTCTATCTGCCGCTGGAGGTTGTCTTTGGCATTCTGATCGCCGTTGTGCTCAACCAAAAGCTGCGTGGTATTGGCCTGTTCCGCACGATGTACTACATGCCCTACATCGTGCCCAAAGTCGCCAGCTCGCTGGTGTGGGTGTGGGTACTCAACCCGCGCTACGGCCTGCTGAACACCCTGTTGGGCTGGCTTGGCATCAAGGGGCCGAGCTGGCTGGCCGATCCTGACTGGGTGCTGCCCAGTATTGTCATGATGTCTTTGTGGGGGGTCGGCGGCAGTGCGGTGATCTATCTGGCTGGCCTGCAGAACGTGCCCGCGCAGTTGTACGAAGCGGCCTCAGTAGATGGCGCTAACCGCTTCCAGCAATTCGTGCGGATCACGTTGCCCATGCTCACGCCAACGATCTTTTTCCAGCTTGTCCTGGGACTGATTGGCACATTCCAGACATTCACGCCGGCTTTCATTGCCGCCGGGCGTAGCGGCGGCCCGTTGCAATCGGGTCTGTTCTACATGCTGTACATCTACAACCGTTCTTTCGAATCCATGCGGATGGGCTACGGAGCGGCGCTAGCCTGGATCATGACCGTGTTCATCATGATCCTCACCGTGCTGGTCTTCCGCAGTTCGAAATATTGGGTCTACTACGAGGCCGAGCGCAAGAGGACGACGTAATGTCACGTACTGGTCATTTACCGCGCCTGGGGCTGCGCGGCATACGGCGCTTCAACAGTATCTCCGGCTATACCGTGTTGATGGTTCTGGCGGCGATATTCATGATCCCGCTGTACTGGATGTTCTCCACCGCCCTGAAATCGCCGCAGCAGACGTTTGCCATCCCGCCGGAATGGGTGCCTGCGCCCCCACAGTGGAACAACTTTGCCAGAGTCTTCGAAGAAGTTCCTTTTGGCCGCTTCTATCTGAACACCTTCTTTCTGGCCTTCGTCAACATCGTGGGGCACCTGGTGTCGGTGACGCTGGTTGCTTATGGATTTGCACGGCTGCGCTTTCCGGGCCGCAACATCCTCTTTCTGATCATGCTTTCGACCCTGATGATCCCGTACCAGGTCACGCTGGTGCCGCGCTTCATCTTGTTCTCCAAGCTCGGCATGATCAACACCTACTGGCCGCTCACCCTGCCCGCCTTCACTGGCAGTCCTTTTCTGATCTTTCTGGTACGGCAGTACATGATGAGCATCCCCTTTGACCTGGACGAGGCGGCTTATATTGACGGAGCCAACCGCTTCGACGTGTTCTGGCGCATCATCCTGCCGCTGACCCGTCCCGCCCTGATGCTGGTCATTGTCTTCACTTTCATAGACGTGTGGAACGATTTCTTGCAGCCGCTGATCTACCTGAATGACCCTGACCTGTTCACCGTGTCGCTGGGACTCAGCTTCTTTCAGGGTGCGCGAGAGACCAACTGGAATCTGCTCATGGCGGGTTCTGTCCTGGCGATGATTCCGCCGCTGGTCTTGTTCTTCTTTGCGCAGAAGCAGTTGATCGGCGGGATTTCCGTTGAAGGTCTGAAAGGATGAGAGGGATGCGCCGACGGCACACGATTGACTGAGAGGAGGTGAGGGCGCGACCGAAATAAGCTGGCGACAACGTTCCTTTCGCATTCCCTGGTGAGTTTCTTGAGGAGAGATAGACAATGAACAAGCGTATATGGATTGTTCTGGTGCTCGTCGTGGCCATGGTCGCTCCACTGAGTGCCATTCAGGCCCAGGATCAGCAGGTGGTGACCATCACCTGGTGGAGCACAGAACGAGGTCGTGACACGGCGGCGACGCGCGACCTGCACTTCCAGCTCGCTCGCGCCTTCGAGGCGGCCAACCCCAACATTCGTGTGGCGATCTCACTCTTCCCCAGCCGGGGCTTCAATACCCGCGTGGCGACAGCCATCGCGGGCAACGAAGGCCCTGATGTGTGGACGACCTACTACGCGGCGGACATTGCGCAGCAGGGGTTCCTGGAAGACCTGACGCCCTACATGGAAGCGTCGGGCTTCGACCCTGGAGTCTGGTTCCCCATCGGGCAGTTGCGCACTGTCTATCAAGGCCACTACTATGGCGTCCCGCGCGATGCGTCGGCGGGTTTCATCGCCTACAACAAGGAGCTTTTCGACGCTGCGGGCGTGCCCTATCCTCAGCCGGGCTGGACGGTGGCTGAATATCGTGCGCTGGCCAATCAGCTCACGGATCGTGACAAGGATCAGTACGGCGTTGGCGCCATCGTCGGCGGCGAAGGCTGCATGTTGTGGTCGCCATTCTCCTTCAACCTGGGTACGGATGTGATCAGCCCAGACGGACGCCAGGTGGTGGGCTATTTCGACACACCCGCCGCCGCAGAAGCCTGGCGTTTCTGCCTGGAACTGGTGACCGAGGATCAGGTCGCCGCGCCTGCCGAACTGCAAGATCAGTATGGGGAATTGGTATTCCTCTCTGGCAAGGTGGCCATGCAGTCTATTTCCAACTGGGAAATCCCCGCGCTGATGGAACAGGCGACTTTCGAATGGGGTGTGGTCGAACCGCCGCGCTATGACGAAAACAGCGAGGGCATCGCCTGGACAGACGCCTACGCCCACTATATGTGGTCGGGCAGCCGTCACAAAGAAGCAGCCTGGGAGTTCATGAAGTGGCTTGCCGGTCCAGAGGCTCAGCGTATGGCCGCCGAAGCCGGCGTCTGGCCGCCCAATAACCCGCAGACCTGGCAGGAGCTTGGCTGGGACAAAGATCCGATCCTGGGTGTTGCCTATGCCGAACTGATGAAGGAAACGCGCGTCGCCAACTATCTGCGCTCGCAGTACTTCTGGGACTGTGTGTACCCAGCCTTCGACAATGTGCGCGTGCGCTGGATTCAGAATGGCGAACGCGACCTGGAGGCCATGCTGGCCGAAGAAGCTGCCAAGGCTCAGTTCTGCCTGGACGACGCCTATAGCTCCTGAGATCGATCGCCGGTGACAGGAAAAAGGCCCCTCGCTGTGAAGTGATGGGCGAGGGGCCGAAACTTCTACTGCGGGCACAATAGCAAGGTGAAGCATGACTCTGGTGACCATCCCCCCTGACTATGACGAGCGAGTCTACGCCGGCTGGTTGGGCAAGTGCATCGGTGTGCGCTTCGGAGCGCCGCTCGAAGGCTGGACCTACGACGAGATTCGCTGCAATATCGGCGAGATTGACGGCTATCTCAACGAAGCGCCGGGCAAGGTCTTCAAGCCCGACGACGATACGGCTCTGCCGATGATCCTCATTCGCGCGCTGGAGGATCATCGCGCGGCAGGCTACGGCCTGTCACCGCAACAGATCGCCGATGCCTGGCTCAACTACCTGGGCGATCAGCATGGCACGCTGTGGTGGGGTGGCTACGGCGTTTCGACCGAGCACACTGCCTACCTAAATCTTGCCAGTGGCATCCCCGCGCCGCGCAGTGGATCGATCGCGCAGAACGGGGCAGCCCTGGCCGAGCAGATCGGTGGGCAGATCTTCAGCGACATTTGGGGGCTGGTTGTCCCTGGCAACCCGGCTCTCGCCGCTGACCTGGCAGCGCGGGCGTCGAGCGTCTCTCACGATGGCAATGGTATCTACGGGGGGCGCTTCATCGCCGCGCTGGTTAGCGCTGCTTTCCAGGAAGCCGATCCGCTCAAATTGATCGCCACCGGTCTGGCCCTGATCCCCGCCGCCAGCGAATACGCGCGGGTGGTGCGCGCCGTGTTGGACTTTCACGCCCGGCACCCCGATGACTGGCATGCCTGCATGGCCTTTCTGCAGGCAAACTTTGGCTACGACCGCTATCCAGGCGTCGTGCATATCATCCCCAACGCGGGCGTGGTCGCGATGGCGCTGGCCTATAGCCGGGGCGATTTCACCCGTGCGATCCAGATCGCCAACATGGCCGGTTGGGACACCGACTGCAATGTGGGCAATGTCGGCGCGATCATGGGCGTGGCTGTGGGGTTGGACAGGATCGAATGGCGCTGGCGCGAGCCGCTCAACGACCTGTTGATTGCTGCCAGCATCATCGGGACGCGCAACCTGTTGACCATTCCGCAGTGCGCTGACCTGTTCTGCGCGCTGGGGCGAGCACTGGCCGGCGAAACGGCTGCCAGGCGTCCGCGCTATCACTTCCGCTATCGAGGTTCGACGTGCAATTTCCAGGCTCAGAGCACTGGCGGGCGAGTGATCGAGTTGCGCCAGTCTTTCGCCGTCAGCGAGGATGGGACTCTGCAGGCCAGTGTGCGCAAGCTGAACAAGAAGGGCGAACTATACCTGTTCACGCGCACGTACTATCGGCCTACGGAACTGAGCGGCAACTACTACGGCGCAGCATTCACTCCTTTGATTTTTCCTGGCCAAACGGTCACAGCAGAAGTCTACATCCCCTCAGACGCCCCGCCGACGCTACAGGCCAGCCTGTGTGTCTTCGACGACAACGCGCAGCAGAGACTGCAGTCGGTCGGGCAGACGCTAAAGCCGGGCGAGTGGCACACTCTCACCTGGCAGATTCCGCGGCTGGACGGCGTCTGTCTGTCGCAGGTGGGCGTCGTCGTCCGCAATGTGGGCGCGGACTGGGACGTCGGAGCGCTACACCTCAAATCGCTCGACTGGTGGGGCACACCCGACTACCGTCTGGACTTCACCCGCGAGCGTTCCGAAGGGAACGCCATCAGCCAATGGACGAAGCTACGCGGCTACTGGCGGCTGGAAGGCGACGGGCGCTATCACGGCAGCGGTCCTGGCCTGTGTGAATCGTACACGGGGGACATTGTCTGGGAGGATTACTACCTGGAAGCGCAGGTCACCCCCGTGATCGGCGATTACCACAATCTCAACGTCCGCGTGCAGGGGGCGTTGCGCTCCTACGCCGGAGGGCTGGGGCCAGAAGGCACGCTGGCGCTGTATCGTAAAGACGGCCCGGACTATACCCTGGTCGCCTCCGTTCCCTTCCCGTGGCGACACGGGACGGCGGTACGCCTGCGTCTGACCGCACAAGGCGATCGCCTGACTCTGGAAGCCCGCAGCGACGACCAGCAGGCGACCCTGACCTGGCATGATCCTGCGCCATATCTTCACGGGCAGGTCGGCCTTTCGACCTGGTACGGGAGCCATACGGCCTATGAGGGCGTCCGTGTCAGCCCTCTCTTTTTCGAGACGGACATTTGACCGATGGCCAGGTTGCATGAATATCAGAGCCGCGAATTGCTGACCAGGGTGGGCATTGCAGTGCCGCGTGGGGAGGTGGCGCGCACAGCAGAAGAAGCCCGCCGCATCGCCGCCGAACTTGGCGGGCCGGTGGTGGTCAAAGCACAGGCCTGGGTAACGGGACGCGCAGCTCTAGGCGCGATCCGTTTTGCGGACGGCCCCGACGAGGCAGCAGCAGTCGCAGCGGCTATGCTGCGCATGGAGGTCGGCGGCTATGCGGTCGAGCAGGTGCTGGTCGTGGAGCGTCTCTCCATCGCCCGCGAGTTCTACGCTGGGGTGATCATTGATGATCAGGCGCGCGCACCGGTGATGATCTTCAGCAGCCGTGGCGGATCGGGCATTGAGGAGATCGCTCGCGCGCACCCGGAGACGGTGGCTCGGCACACCGTAGATATTCGGCTGGGCCTGCGCGATTTCGAGGCGCGCGAACTGGCCCGACGGGTCGGTCTGCGTGGAGAGTTGCTGGTCAAGATTGGCGATCTGCTACCGCGATTGTACGACGCAGCGCGCCGGTTCGACGCCCGCGCTGCCGAGATCAACCCGCTGGCGCTGACCGAAGAGGGGCGACTGATCGCCGCGGACTGCCGTTTCACCATTGATGACAACGCTGTTTTCCGCCAGCCAGAGCTAGGCATCACGTTCGCCCGTGAGCTGGACCGCCCGCCTACGCTCCTGGAGCGCATCGCCTGGGAAGTAGAACGCAGCGATTACCGGGGGACCTTCTTTTTCATCCAGATGGCGCAGGGTTTTGGCCGGGGAGAGGGGTTCGTCGGCTTTCATGGGGCGGGCGGCGGCGGCAGCATGATGAGTATGGACGCTTTGGAAGCTCAGGGTTTGCGCCCCGCCAACTTCGTAGACACCAGCGGCAACCCGCCCGCCAGCAAGGTCTACCGCGCCGCACGGATCATTCTCAGTCAGCCGGGGCTAGACGGCTACTTCGCCAGTGGCAGCGGCGTAGCCAGCCAGGAGCAATATCACTCGGCGCGGGCACTGGTGAAGGCTTTTCTGGAAGCCCCCTTGACGGTTCCAGCAGTCGTTCGCCTGGGCGGCAACGCCGAGGAACAGGCCATTGCTATCCTGAAGCGCGCTCAGCCGTATTTGCTGGCTCCGGTCGAAGCCTATGGCAAGGACGATCCCCCCGCTTTTTGTGCGGAGCGGTTGCGTACGCTGATTGCCCAGACGCTCCCTCCGGCGCAAAGGCGCGCCGACTACGGGCCGCGTCCCGCCGCGGCTCCGTACAGCTTCCGCACGGTTACCGGCGGGACGGTAACCCTGGATCACGCGCGCTGCCGCGACTGTCACAGTCAGGTGTGCATCAGCGCGTGCGCTCCGCAGATACTCTCGTTGCAGGACGGCGTGCCCGTGCTGAACATCACCCGCGAGGCAGCGGAGCGCGGCGGCTGTATCGAGTGTCTCGCCTGCGAGATCGAGTGCTATTTCGAGGGCAACCAGGGCGGCTACGTGCACCTGCCCATCCCTGGGCTAGACGCTGCCCAGGGTGGGGAGGGCGAGGAGGGACCTCGTGGCGATCCTGATTGACCGATCGAAGCGAGTGCTGGTGCAGGGCATCACCGGGCGCGAAGGCATGGTACGCACCCGGCTCATGCGCGCCTACGGCACGCAGGTGGTCGCCGGCGTCACGCCGGGCAAAGGTGGGCAGATTGTCGAAGGGGTGCCCGTCTATGATACGGTCGGCGAAGCCTGGGAGAAGGCGGGGCCGATTGACGTCAGCGTGCTGTTCATCCCCGCTCCCCTGGTCAAGAGCGCGGCGCTCGAAGCGATGGCAGCGGGTGTCAGGTTGCTGGTGATCGTCCCCGACCGCGTGCCAGTCTATGACGTGCTGGAAATCGTCGAGGCTGCCGCGCGCGCGGACGCGCAGTTTGTCGGCCCCAACACGCTGGGGGTTCTCAGCCCAGATCAGGGAGTGTTGGGCATGATCGGCGGGCAGGCTGCCAGTGCGCGCGAGTGGTTTTTCCCAGGGCCAGTGGGTATCAGCAGCCGCAGTGGGGGGATCACCACCAGCCTGGCCTACTATCTGGCGCGGGCGGGCGTCGGCGCTTCGACGCTGGTACATGTCGGCGGTGATCCCATCGTGGGGCTACCTCATCCCGCCATCCTGCGCCTCTTCGAACAAGACCCGGATACCCATGCTATCGTGATGTTCGGCGAGATCGGCACTTCGCAGGAAGAGCAGGTAGCCGATCTGATCGAGCGTGGCGAGATCACCAAGCCGGTCATTGCCTACATCGGGGGCAAAAGCGCGCGCAGCGGCACGCGCTTCAGTCATGCCGGGGCGATCATCGAAGGCGGGCGCGGCACGTATGCGGGCAAGGTGGAACGGCTGCGCGCTGCCGGAGCGATCGTGGTAGAAGCCTTTGACGACATCCCGCCAGTGGTGCGCGATGTGCTATCGGAGCGAGGCATTCCGTTGAGGAAAGAAGAATCCCCATGAGCGAAGGTGACCTGCACTGGAGAACGGCGATCTCCGAGATCAAGCCCAACGAAGTACGCTTGCGCGGTTACCGCATTGACGAACTGATGGGCTGTGTCACCTTTGCCCAGGCGGTTTATCTGACCCTGACCGGCCATTTGCTCGACGACCGGGTGGCCCCGCTGCTGGATGCTATCCTGGTTGCATCCATTGATCACGGCGCTACGCCCCCTTCGACCCTGGCGGCGCGCACCGCCGCCAGCACTGGAGCGTCGCTCAACGCTGCGGTTGCTGCTGGAATTCTGAGCATCAACCGTTATCACGGCGGCGCGATCGAAGACTGTATGCGCCTGCTGCTCAAGGTCATTGAAGCGACCGCTACCGGGGCCGTGACCCTGGAGCAGGCGGCGCAGGACGTGGTGGCAGAGTACCGGGCAAGGAAGGAGCGCATCCCAGGGCTGGGGCACCGCCTTCACACCGCCGACCCGCGCACGGCGCGATTGTTCGCGCTGGCTGACGATGCGGGCGTC
>AMZC01001958.1_pt1 | contig 17451 bp, 12 predicted proteins | sample 948551 | NCBI WGS metagenome assembly AMZC01 (sample SAMN01120625, study PRJNA171369) | bioreactor sludge metagenome | biome: sludge; isolation source: anaerobic thermophilic cellulolytic sludge from lab reactor | place: China: Hong Kong, Shek Wu Hui wastewater treatment plant | collected... | reverse complement strand
CAACAGGAACGATCCAGACTCATGAAACCCAGGTACCCACCCGTCCGTTGCCACCGACGATGGAGACCGGCGTGCCAGAAGGACAGGTGCTTGATCAATCTACAACTCCAACCCCTTCTGCACCTGAAGTGAGAAGATCCCCCGAGGTGACTCTGAGCAGTATTCCATCTCCAAACCAGATGGTTTCTTCCTTAGAAAGTTTTCTCCCTGCCAATTTTAAGGCAACAACTGAAGAGGCATTGGAAGGTTTGCTGGCAAGGCTTGACGAAGAAGATCCTGGTACTATGGATGGGCCTCTGGCAGTTGCCATGATGCAGGAAGCAGGATTGCTGGATCGTTCGATTTCACCTCATCGATTCTGGTTGCTCAATGCAGTCCGCGACTGGCAAATACTCGAGGTGTTTTTTCCTCATGAAGGCTATTTTTGGATGGAAAAGAGAGGGGTTCTAGGCCAGATTAACCTGATGGATTTTCCGTTTTTTCCTGGTGATCTGGTTTACTTGATCCCTCCCAAGGAAGATTATATTGGTAAATATCTCCTGATTACACGGGTAGATCGTCAGGGGAGAGTTTTTACAATAACCAATCAATATCTGCCATCAAGAAAGACGTTTATAGTCGATGAATTTTTAGTTTATGATCCAGAACAGCGCGAAAAGGGATTAATCGGGTCTTCAGGCGTGTTCGGGGGGTACCAGGGCCTGATCCTGTGGCGGAAACGTCCTCCCGTGGATCTCTCCACTGTGGGGGGGCGCCTGGACAGGACATTAGATCGTGGGGGAATCTGGAATGTAATGATTAAGAAGTCAGGGGGGGAGGTGATTTACTCACGGTCAGCCGATGAGACCGTTCATCCGGCCTCAACGATTAAAATTGCGATTGGTTTGCTGGTGATGAAATCAGCAGAAATTGAAGGAATGAGCCCGGATCATTTTCTGCAACGGGCTCCACCAAACGCGGGCCGGACTTATGCCCAGTTGCTTCGCGCCATGCTTGTGGTAAGTGAAGAAACTGCAACAGATCTGTTAACCCAGGATTTGAAACGGAGAATGGGAGAAGATGGGATAAGAAAGGTGCTTGATGAATGGGGTGCGCCAAACACTTCAGTCGAACCCCGTCGAACAACCGTCCGGGAGATCACCCGCCTGCTTGAAGGCTTACAAACGAAGACACTGGTGGGGCCGGAGGCTAGTGACATTTTAATCCATTTCATGGCAGAAATGACAGAAAATGACCGCATCCGTCTGTGGAAACTCGCTCCGATGTTACCTGAAGGAACCCTCCTGTATAACAAACGAGGTTCAATGACCGGTCCGGTTATTGTGGCCGATGCAGGTGTGCTTGTTCTGCCTAATGGTGAGGCTTACGTTTTAACTTTCATCGGAAGGTCAGATGCATGGACGACCTTCGAAGAATTGGACGCAATTCTGGGTGACGCGGTGATGGAATGGTATCGGACGGATATGCTGAAAGAACCCTTGAACTGATCACCGGTTGATCCGAGAGTTGTAATCTCCATAGATTGAAGCTGTGACGGTTTGATCTTCTTTCGTCAACGTTCCCTGATAATCTTTAGCACCGGCATGAGCACGCCAGCCACTGAGGGTAAAAGGGAGCGGTCCATCGGCTAAAATCCATTCTCCGTTATACTTTCGCGCCACATGAACATGCGTTCCGGTGGCCATTCCACCTTCACAGGACGGATGACCAATGTTGTCATCTGTGTTGACCCAGGTTCCTGCCGGCACACGATCTTCTGTGGCGATATGGAGATAGAGAATCGCCCATCCGGTTTGCTCATACCCATCCCCATCCAGGTCGACCACAACCACACCCGTTTCGGAGCGGACGACCAGGCCACTGGCCATGGCAGAGACCCAATCAGAAGATTGATAACAATCCTTTTCGGTGGTAGAAGGGGCAAAATCAAGGGCGGCGCGGGCACCATCAGGGCCCCAGGCCGAATGCGGCCCACCGGTGAGGCTCCAGAATTTCCCCTTCCGAAATGGAAGTTCAAGAGGCGGCTGGGTTAATGTGGCCGGAAATAACGGTTCTACCGATTGAGCACGAACCCACGGACTGCCAAACATGCGTTCATAGAGTGCCGGGAGGCTTTCTGGGCCGTAAACAGCCCCGGCCCAGTGAAGTTGATCATACAGCTGGGCCATCAGGTAAAGCAGAGCCACCGTTCCCGCGTTGAGATCGGGAGCAAGGCGAACTCTGGATCCATCCTTAAAGGTCAACTCGGTTACCCGGCCGTCACGCCATCCGTAATATCCGATATTCAATTGCTGTACTGCCCATGAGAGCTGCAGAGAGAGCCCCTTTTTTTCATAATCCGGATACCCTGCGGGGAAATCAGTCTGGGCGAGGTTAGCGGGTTGGCCATAAACCCAGTGACTTTGATATTCAAGAAGGGCTAAAAGAAGACGAGGATTGATGGAATTATTGATGGCCACACTGTAGACTGCTCGTGCGCCATCGTTCCATCCATTGGTATGCCATTCATGGATTGTAGAGAGGTAACCCCCGGCTTCGGTTACGAAACGGTTGATGTCAAAATCCAGAGCAGAAGGGGAAAACACAATCTCGCTATCGGGCATCACTTGCTCTGATGAAGTGGTTTCGTCCAGTCGACGTGGAATGATTAACAATTGTCCGGGGTCGAGTAAACTTTCCTGTGGAATGGGTGATGTTGAGGAAATTTCATCGGGAGATACATTGAATCGGGCAGCCAGGGCCGCAAGAGTATCGCCGGCCTGAGTGTAATAGAGAAAGGGTGGCCGGGGGGTGGCGGAGATTTTGGGAGCAGGTGTGAAGGTGGGGGTGGGTTGGAGAGTTGGCGGTTGGACGGAGGTTACCTGAGGCTCTTCAGTAGGAATTTGGGGTTGGCTGATGGATGCGACTTCTGATTCTGGTGTGAGAAGGGGTTTTAAAGAAGAAAGCAAATTAAGCGGTCCGGTCAGTGTCCAGGCACAACCGAAGATACCGCCGAGAAATATCAGAAGGATAATGGCGGATTCGATAAACCTAACGGTAGATTTGGTTCTCCGTCTTGCGGCCTTCCCACGCCTCAACGATCTGTCCATCACGTGTTAACCATCCATCATATTCAATACCGTCACCGCTGGAAACCCAACCATCCAGAACAAAGGGAAGGTGGGTGTCGGCTGGAATCCACTCTCCATTATAACGCCTGGCGAGGTGGACGTGAGTTCCGGTAGAATAACCACCTTCACAACTGGGATGCCCGATCCGTTCTCCGGCCCGAAGCCGGGTGCCGGCTTGAACCCGGTCGCGAGACTCGATATGCATATAGAGGACACTCCAACCAGTCTGTTCCATGCCATCCGAATCCAGGTCCTGTACCACCGCACCGTTTTCTGCTCGAACGATGAGTCCATCGGCTACGGCTACAACCCAGGCATCACTCAAGACACATCCCAGAGCTTCACCAGGGGGAGCGAAATCGAGTGCTGCCCAGGCTGAGCCACTTCCCCAACCGCCATGGGGGCCGCCGGTGAAAGACCAGACTGTCCCGGGCTCAAAGGGCAATTGCATGGCTGGCTGGGTGAGATCGTCGGGAATCAAGGGTTCCACCGCGTAATCAAAAGGGTAGCCAAATAGTTTCTGATAGGTTGCAGCAAGGCCGTTTTCGGAGACGGCAGTAACCCATCCGGGCTGATCATACAGGAGAGAAAAGAAATGTTGTATTCCCGCGGTTCCAGCGTTGATGGTTTGGTCGGGTGGAACCACAGCCCCATCACTGAGAATCCATGCGGCAACGCCTCCGCTTTTCCAAAGATAATACCCCCGGTTGAGGTTATTCGCTGCCCAGGACAGTTGCCGGTAAAGTCCTTTGTATGCAGGATGAAGGTACCCTATGGGGTAATCCAGGGTTTTTTCAGGCGGGTAACGGAGGGTAACCCATCCAGACTGATACTCCAGAACGGCCAGAAGGAGGCGCGGGTTGACGGAGTATTCGTGCGAGACACGCTCAACAATCTGGGCTCCGGTTAAGGTGATTCCATCTACTTCCTCTCGCAAATTGCTGAGGTAATTATCGATCCCATCGACAAAGGTACGGATATTAAAAAAGGCGGCGGCAGGACTATTAACCAGTTCGGAGTCCGGGATTATTTTGTAGGACGGACCCGGAGGAAGAGGTTGAGGGGCAGGAATGGTAAGCACCTGCCCTACATTGAGCAGATCAGGGTTGTTGATTTGATTGGCTTCAACAATGCTTTGAATACTGATGCCATATCGCTGGGCAATGATACCCAGGGTGTCACCTCGCTGTACCACATATGTCTCAGGCTCCTTCCGCAGGGTAGGCAAAGGATGAGGTGAGTCAGGAGTGGGCGTGTACTTTGGTAAATCAGGGTCGCGAGTGGCAAAATATAGAGGAGTTCGGGTGGGGGTGGTAAGAACAGGTAGGGTTGTTTGAAATGAAGCCGAAGAGCCTGATCGGGTTTTCCAATTTTTATCATTGGTGGTTGGGCGGACACAGGCAACCAGAAGGAACCCCAGATTGATTAACCAGAGTGCATTCCGGATATATCGAGCGATCATCTTCGCCACCCCTCAGGGTGTAGGAGTTGGGGAAACAGGTTCTTCAACAGGCCCATATTTGGAGCGACATACCAAATCATAATATTCCAGTTCGATCGCCTGAGTTTGCAGGGCGGCATCAGCAGCCTGTTTGGAAATCTGACGAACGGTATCGATGTGGGAAGACGCATCCTGATCCCAGTAACGGGGAAGAACCATCAACGGGTCTTGTACATATCCTTCAGGCCGGAAGGAAGGGCGGGCAGGATCTTCAGAATCGGCCAGGGGAATCCAGTTATACATGAGGGGCCCGCGTGGATTGACTGTGAAGCCGAGTTGATATCCCACTTCGCGGGCGATTTGTACCCCCAGTTTACTGAAATTACCGCCTGGCCAAATATAAGCAATAGGAGCTTTTCCAAAGACCTCGGTGATTCTGCGCATGGAGCCTTCCAATTCGTTTCTGGTGAATTGTTCTGCGGTGATATTTCCATACAGGGGAGTATCAATCATGGCTCCCGGCTTGAATTCATTGATATTAATGTTATGGATCACTCCGTGGGCCTGATGGTCAACCCATCCCTCGTTTTGGAGTTTTTGATTCTCCGATAAAACCCGCTGACTTGCTTCTGGCTCGCTGATCCAGGCATTGGTCAGTACCCAATGGTTTTCGCGAAGGAATGCTTCAAAGTGATCACGATAATAGGCCTCGGAATGAAGGTCGTCTACAATTAAAAGCACGGAACGGAAGGGAATTTTTTGATTATGTTGCAAGAAGCCTGCCAGCTGTTCCATGGAAATGGCTTCAAACCCTTGCTGCTGGAGGTCTCGCAAGAGTTGAGAGACCCTGGCATGGGTGATCTGGTAAGGGTGCGAAACCTCACCATCGGTGATGGAATGAAACATGATTGGCATTACCACCGTGCCCGGCGGGCTTTTATCGGGTGACCAGCGGTCCTTCAAGTACTGACAGGTATCGCGAATGTAGGTATGTGGAGTGTCGAGAGGGTTTAGCAACCCGGTTGTGAAAGGGGAAGGGAGTGCCTGTGGCGTGCGTATCGGAGTGACGGTGAAGGTAGCGGTGAGGGTGGCGGTGGGGGAGGGCGTTGGCGTTAAAGTAGCGGTTGGAATGGAGTGAGTGGCTTCGGAGAGAGCCTGACGAAAAACTTCGGTAAGGGTGGGATTACCCGAGGTTGACAGCGCAGGAGAACTGGCCTTGCTCGAAGAGCAGGCTGTAAGGATGGGGATGAGGAGAACTCCTCCAAGAAGAAACCAGGCTATGAATAAAGCCTGGTTTCTTTGAAACGCACGTCTCATGGCCCCATTTTACCATTGACGGAAGGGCAGAGCTTAATCACCTCGAATAAACGCTTCGGTCATTTCCCGGGCAACATCATCTTTAAACTGTTTGGGAGGTGTCTTCATGAAATAAGATGCCGGTGCATAAAGCGGGCCGCTTAAACCACGATCGAGAGCCAGTTTCACACAACGTACGGCATCGATGATTACCCCGGCGGAATTGGGAGAATCCCAAACCTCCAGCTTGGCTTCAAGATTAAGTGGAACTTCCCCAAAGGTTGTGCCTTCCATACGGATATAGCACCACTTTCGGTCGGTAAGCCATGGCACATAATCGCTTGGGCCAACATGGACGTCATTTTCCGGGAGGGGGTAGGGGAGCATGGAAGTGACGGCGTTGGTTTTGGAAATTTTCTTTGATTCAAGGCGCTCTCTTTCGAGCATATTGAGGAAATCAGTATTACCGCCAAAATTTAATTGGTACGTCCGGTCGAGACGCACTCCCCGATCTACAAAGAGGCTGGTCAACACACGATGTAGAATCGTGGCACCAACCTGAGACTTAATATCATCGCCGATGATGGGTAAACCACGCTGGCGGAAACGCTCAGCCCAGTATTCTGAGCTGGCAATAAACACAGGAATAGCATTGACAAATCCGCAACCAGCATCCAAAACCTGTTCCACATACCATTTGGTGGCCATTTCAGAACCAACCGGTAAATAACTGATCACCACATCGGTTTTTGTTTCTTTGAGAATACGCACAATATCTGCTGTGGGACCAGGGGCTTTTTTGACAATTTGAGAAAGATATTTTCCCAGGCCGTCGTGGGTCATCCCGCGATAAACGGGTACATCCAGATGAGGAACCTCGGCGAATTTATAGGTATTATTGGGGTAAGCAAAAATGGCTTCTGAAAGGTCCTTACCAACTTTGGTGTCGACCACATCAAAAGCAGCGCTGAATTCGATGTCGCGGATATGGTAGCCACCCAGATTGACATGCATCAGCCCGGGAACTCGATCGGTGTCGGCTGCATTACGATAGAAATAAACTCCCTGTACCAGAGAAGAAGCACAATTGCCCACTCCGATGATGGCGACACGTACCTTTTTATTGCTCATTTCATCTCTCCTCGATGTTGAATCTCATTTACTGATTAATCCGATGACTCAGATTAACTTTCGCGTGAAAATTATACTCCCCGAATGATTTCGAGAGAGCCGCAGTCTTCACCTTCGCTCCAATCTGTCCTTCAGGCCAGGTTTAAAAGAATGGTGTTTAGAATTCCTCGATGATGGAAGTATTCCACCTCGTTTTTGGTGTCCAATCGAACTATGACCGGGAAGGAATGAATGGTGCCATCGGTGCGGGTCATTTCGACAACGATTTCTCCGCCGGGAGATCGGATCTGGTGAAGATTGCGAATGTTGAAAACCTCTTTCCCGGTGATGCCATGGGAAGCGGCATTCTCGCCGGGTTTAAATTGGAGAGGAAGGACCCCCATTCCTGCCAGATTGGATCGATGAATTCTCTCGAAAGATTCGGCAAGGACAGCTCGAACACCCAGCTGTTGTACCCCTTTGGCCGCCCAGTCGCGGCTGGAACCAGTGCCATATTCTTTTCCGGCAATAATGATCAGAGGAACCTTTTCGTCCCGGTAGCGCATGGCAGCATCATAAAAGGACATTTTCTCTTCAGAGGGGAAATGAATGGTAAAACTGCCTTCCTGGCCACCAAGGAGTAAATTTTTCAGGCGAATATTGGCGAAAGTACCCCGGGTCATGACACGGTCGTTCCCGCGGCGCGAGCCGTATGAATTAAATTCATGGATGGGCACGCCCTGCTCAAGTAAGTATTTTCCTGCTGGACTGGAAGGTGAGATGTTCCCTGCCGGTGAGATGTGATCCGTTGTTATTGAGTCGCCGAAGAGTCCAAGTACGCGGGCACCCAGAATATCTGGAACGGGGGGCATTTCCTGAGATAGATCTGCAAAGAAGGGAGGCTCCTGCAGGTATGTTGATTCAGCCCGCCATTCATAGAGAAGGGTGGAACCACTCTGGATGGCATTCCAGGTAGGATTACCGGTGAATAAATCGCTGTAATTGGAGATGAACAGATCGGGACTGATAGCGGTGTGGATCGTTTCCAGAATTTCCTGGTTGGAAGGCCATATATCCCTCAGGTATACGGGGCGTCCTTCCCGGTCATTGCCCAGGGGATCAGTGGTCAGATCAGTCTGAATATTGCCAGCCAGAGCATAAGCCACCACCAGGGGTGGAGAAGCCAGGTAGTTGGCCTGCACACTGGGGTGTACCCTGCCTTCAAAATTGCGATTTCCAGAAAGCACTGCCGCGGCTACCAGATTCCCTTGGTTAATAGCCTCAACCACAGGTTCAGGAAGAGGGCCTGAGTTCCCGATGCAGGTAGTGCAGCCGTACCCCACCAGATGAAAGCCGAGTTTTTCAAGGTAAGGGATTAATCCAGCCTTTTTCAGGTAGGCGGTAACCACCCTTGATCCAGGCGCGAGGCTGGTTTTTACATAGGGTTGAGTGGTGAGTCCCTTTTCAACCGCTTTTTTGGCTAACAGGCCTGCCCCAATCATCACATAGGGGTTAGAAGTGTTGGTGCAGGATGTAATGGCGGCAATCACCACAGAACCATGGGTCATTTCCGTGTCCCTGTGATCCATTTTGAGGCGAACCCTTCTGGAGATATCCGTCTGGGTGAGTCCAAAGCCACGTTCGATCCGGGGACGCAGAAGGGACTGGTGAAAATTCTGTTGGACGTTTCGTAACGATACCCGGTCTTGAGGGCGCTTGGGGCCTGCCAGGCTGGGTTCGATGCTGGCCAGGTCAATATCCAGGGTCAGGGTATACTGAGGTTCAGGTGAGTCATCAGTCCTGAAGAGCGCCTGGGCGCGATAGTAAGCCTCGACCAGGTCGGTGGGCCGTCCGGTCAGGCGAAGATATTCGAGGGTTTGCTGATCAACCGGCCAGTACAGGACGGTCGCCCCTGTCTCAGGAGCCATGTTGGAAATCATCGCGCGATCTGCCAGCGTGAGGTTGGATAAACCCGGGCCAAAAAACTCCACAAATTTATCAACCACCCCGATTTTTCTCAATTCTTGAGTGATGGTCAGGGTCAGGTCGGTGGGGGTCACCCCTTCCTGGAGTTTTCCGGTGAGCCGAATTCCGATAACATCAGGGGTGACAATCTCAAGAGGTTCACCAAGCATGGCGGCCACGGCCTCGATGCCTCCCACACCAAAGCCGATCACGCTGAGGCCATTAATCATGGTGGTGTGAGAATCGGTACCGACCAGGGTCTCCGGAAATACAATTTCTTTTCCATCGATGGTGCGGGTCAGTACTCCGCGAGCAAGATATTCCAGATTGACTTGATGAACGATTCCTGTAGAGGGCGGGACAACCCGAAAGTTCTTAAAGGCTTTTTGAGCCCAGTGTAAGAATTCATAGCGCTCTCGATTGCGTTCAAATTCGAGCTCCACGTTTTTTTCGAAGGCGTCTGGAGAACCAAAATAATCCACCTGCACTGAGTGATCGATGACGAGATCAACCGGTACGACCGGGTTGATTTTCTCTGGGGGGCCTCCAAGGCGCTTCAAGGCTGAACGCATGGCCGCCAGATCGTTCATCACGGGAACGCCGGTAAAATCCTGTAAAACGACTCTACCAGCATAAAACTGGGTGGGACGACGCTCTGCCCGGGGTTGCCAGGCTGCCAGTGAGTAGACATCATCGGCTGTGGTTTTTTTATCATCCCAGTTACGTAATAATCCTTCCAGCAGGACACGAATGCAGTAAGGTATTTGGTGAAGTCGGTCGGCTGGAATGCCAGGAGCACGAGTAAGATCGAAATAGTAATAAGAACCGAGGGGTGCGAGGGCTTGCATCCCGTGAAGTGCTTTCATGAAAGGCCTCCCTCTATCAGGAATATTGAGGATATTTTAACTAATCCTACCGCAAAACGAAACAAACCGGTACGATTTTACCCCATTTCCTTGACACCTTCCAGACATCATGATATAAAACCGCGAAATGATGAAGACCAATTTAGCGATCAAGCGAAGCTTCTTTCCACCAACCTTCCGGGAAGGTTAGGAGCTTTCGCGTTCGTAAATTTTGTATAACGAGAGAACCTTCCGGAAGGAAGGTTTTTTTATTTTGGGGATCAGATATAACGCGAAGGAGGTGGTGTCTCGGAGGCGGTATCTCATGAGATGTTCTGATGTGAGTTGATTATTGGAAAGAATAATTTCAAAAAAGGATGGCCAAAGGAGGAGAAAATGAAAAGAGTCGTACTGTGGGTTGCGCTCATTATTTTGGCGGTTTTGGTGTTGACCGCCTGCACGCCGGGTTCAACCAGCGGAGGAACCCAATCTTCGCAGGGTACACCGGAGGTGACACAGTCTGCTCAATGTCTGGGGGCGGCAGATACAGCGATTGTGGATTTGAAGTGCCGGAAAATCACAGTAGCGGTTGAAAATGCTTACCTTCCATTTAACTACATTCTTGTGGCGACGGGTGAACCGGGTGGATGGGATTACGCCGCTCTAAAGGAAATTTGTACCCGCCTGCATTGTGAACCGGTGTTTGTGGAGGTGGCCTGGGACGGAATGATTCAGGCAGTGGCGGATAAACAGTATGATATGGCCGCAGATGGAGTAACTATTACCGAAGACCGAAAGAAAATGGTTGATTTTTCGGATGGTTATATCCGGGTTGATCAACGTTTGCTGGTAAGGAAGGGAGAAACTCGTTTTGACAGCATTGAAGCATTTGCTGCCAATGAGAAACTGACACTGGGCACTCAGGTCAATACGACCAATTATGAAACAGCCAAAAAATTCTTACCTGAGAGCCGGATTAAGGCCTTTGAGCAATTCCCTTTTGCTGTTCAGGCCCTTCTTTCCGGAGATGTGGATGCGGTGTTGATTGATGAAACCGCCGGACAGGGGTACCGCGGCGAAAATGCTGAGAACCTTGAATTAATTGGCCCGTCGATTTCCAGTGATGAGCTGGGTTTTGTCTTTCCTAAAGGCAGCGACCTGGTGGCTCCCTTTAATCAAGCCATTGCTGCGATGAAAGCAGATGGCACGCTTGAAAAGTTGAACGCCTATTATTTCGGTCCCGATTTCAAAATCAGTGAAGGTGATATCAAGTAACGGTATTTACTGATGTCCGGTGCAGGGTTGTCACACCCTGCACCGGATTGTGAAGTATTTACTGGAGAAAGGAGATCCCCCATGGCTTACGAGGATGCGTCGCTTGCGCAGGGTAACGTCGTTACAGTTTACCGTGAGTCGTTGAGACTGCGGCTAGAGCGTTTTCCCTGGTGGTTTCTGGTAATCCTTCTGGTCACTGCTTTGACGGCTTTGATTATCACTACAAAGAGCACTTATACGGAAGCGTTCAGTTTTATTCGGGCAGGGTTGTCGGTTACAATCATGACAACCATTTCGGCCTATTTTATTGCCTTAACCCTGGGAATGATTACCGGGTTGGGAAGAATTTCAAGGAATGTGGTGTTTAAAAACCTTGCCACATTTTATGTAGAGGTTGTCCGCGGTATTCCGATGCTGGTGTTGATCTTCTTCATTGCGCTGGTTCTTGTACCAGCAGTTACGTCGAGCCTGAACACGCTGGGAGAGCGGTTGTCTGCGGCCGGCCTGGGTGGGCTGGGGGCTTTTTTCTCGTCGGTTACTAATAAGGGGGTACCCATGCAATTGCGGGCAGTGATTGCCCTCTCGGTTACTTATGGGGCATTTTCGGCGGAAATTTTCCGGGCGGGAATTCAATCTATTCATAAAGGGCAAATGGAAGCTGCGCGCTCTCAGGGAATGACGTACGGGCAGGCAATGCGGTATGTTATTCTCCCTCAGGCTATTCGCAATGTATTACCAGCGCTTGGGAATGACTTTATTTCGATGCTGAAGGACTCTTCGCTGGTATCGGTCCTGGCCGTGCGAGATATTACTCAGGTGGCGAAACTTTATGCCGGTCAGACTTTTCGATATCCTGAGGCTTATTTAACCCTGGCGGTTCTATATTTATCGATGACTATGCTTCTTTCGCTGGGTGTAAAAGTACTGGAGAAGAGGTTCCAATCGTCATGAGCGAAGAGGAAAACATCATCGTTATCCGAGACGTTTCCAAGTGGTTTGGTAAGGTCCAGGCCTTGCGTAAGGTCAACCTGAGTATTCGGCGAGGATCGGTGGTAGTGATCATTGGGCCAAGCGGGTCGGGAAAATCCACACTGTTACGATGTATTAACCACATGGAAGTAGAGGACGAAGGCGAGATACTCATTGATGGACAGCAGTTACCGCGAAGCGAGAAACTGATCAATGCAATACGTGCAGATATTGGGATGGTGTTTCAGCATTTTTATCTCTATCCACACCTGACCGTTCTGGAAAATATAACTCTTGCCCAGCGTATTGTACGCAGGCGGTCCAAAGAAGAAGCAGAACGCATTGCAAGAGAGCAGTTAAACCGGGTTGGAATTGGGGAAAAAGCGGATAGCTTCCCTGCTCAGCTATCGGGTGGACAACAACAACGGGTGGCTATTGCCCGGGCACTGGCGATGAATCCAAAAATCATGCTCTTTGATGAACCGACGAGTGCGCTAGACCCCGAAATGATCAAGGAGGTGCTGGATGTGATGCTCGATCTGGCGAAAGCCGGGATAACCATGGTGGTTGTGACGCACGAGATGGGTTTTGCCCGGGCGGCAGCGGATGAAGTGGTATTTATGGATGAGGGGCAAATTATTGAGCAGGGTGAGCCGGCAATGGTTTTTGATCACCCGCGGCATGAGCGTACCCGTTTCTTTCTCTCCCAGATCCTTCATAAGTAAAAATTCTCAAGAAAAACAATTGACATTTCATAGAAGCTCTCTATAATTAGAATTATTTATTTTCCGGGACATCGTCCCAAAAATAGGGACAAACAATGAGCCTCCATGCCAATGCTGCGCTGGTACGTGTGGTAAAAATTCTCGAATGCTTTTCACAGGAACCCCGTGAACTGGGGGTACGTGAGGTGGCGCGGCGTACTGGTCTTTCTTCCAGTGCAACTGGGCGATTAATGCTCTCAATGAAAGAGCTGGGGATTTTGAGTCAGAATCCGATTACGAAGGATTATTCTCTTGGATCGCGAGTGTTGACCTGGGCAGGGGCGTTTCTGGCGAATTGTGATATTCGGAATGTGGCTTATCCATACTTGCTGGAATTGCATGCACGGACCAAAGAGACGATTAGTCTGTATATTCTGGATGGTAATGAGCGGGTATGTGTAGAAAGGCTGGAGAGTACCCATAATGTACGTTTTGTGGCTCCGCGGGTGGGCAGGCATCTCCCGTTACATGCTGGCTCAGCGGGAAAAGTTTTACTGGCCTTTTTACCTGTTCAGCGAAGAGAAGCCATTTTACAGAAAGAACCTTTGGAAAGCTTAACGGAAAAAACCCTGGTAGACCCGGATCAAATTCGACGTGAAATTGAGAAAATTCGAGAGATGGGATACGCGATGAGTCATGGAGAATGGATTCTGGATGCGTCTGGGGTTGCAGCGCCAGTATTCAATCAGAATGGAGAGGTGGTTGCGGCAGTGACCATTTCGGGGCCAACCCAACGTTTCCCAGATGAAAAAATGCAGGAATACGCCCAATTATTAATCGAGTTTACCGATCGAATCTCTCGAGATTTGGGGTATCAAAGGTCTCTAATCCGATAAAATTTAGATACAATGAGAATGCCAGAATTTGGGTGACGGGTTTATGGTTTCGTGAAAAAGGGAGAACGCAATGAATATCCATGATCGAATTGCTGCACAGCTTCCGGCCTGGCGTGAGAGGGTGAACCGGCTCCGTAGAGAGTTTGGTGCGCTTAAAGTTGGTGAGGTGACCGTTGAGCAAATTTATGGGGGGATTCGCGGGGTTCAAATTCAGGTGAGTGATATCTCTTATGTGGACCCTCTGGAAGGAATTCGGTTGAGGGGGTATTCCATTCCAGAGGTGATAGATTACTTACCGAAAGTGCAGGGGGCTGAGTTCCCCATGGCGGGTGGGTTATTCTATTTGTTGATGGGAGATACCCTGCCTACAGAAGAAGAAGCACTGGAAGTAGAGCGAGCGTGGTACGAACGGTCGGAAATCCCAGAGCATGTGTATAAAACTATTCAAAGTTTTCCGCCTAATACACACCCGATGACGCTTTTCTCGGCGGCGATCCTGGCATTGCAACCAGACTCGATTTTTGCCCGATTATATGCCGAGCGGGTATTTTCGTATGAAGGTTTACCCAAGAGTGATTACTGGATCTACTATCTTGAAGATAGCCTGAACCTCACGGCGAAATTACCGGGGATCGCCTCTTTTATTTACAACCTGAAGTATCGTAATGGTGAGATCATTCCCTACCGGCCTGATTTAGACTGGGGAGCGAACTTTGCTAATATGATAGGCAAGGGGGACGATCCACGTTATCACGATCTTGCCCGGCTTTTTTTGGTGATTCACTCTGATCATGAGGGCGGAAATGTGAGTGCGCATACGGCTCATCTGGTGAGTTCGGCGCTCTCTGACGTGTATTATTCCTGTGCTGCAGGGATGACCGGGCTTGCTGGCCCGTTACACGGGCTGGCCAATCAGGAGTGTCTGAAGTGGTTATTGAATCTGCTCGATCATTTTGGCGGAAGAATTCCGGAACGTGAGGAATTAAAGAGCTACCTGAACGAACAAATTAAAATGGGACGGGTAATTCCGGGATATGGTCATGCAGTTTTACGGACGACAGATCCGCGTTTCACGGTGCAGTTTGAATTTGCAAAAAAGTATCTGGCGGATGATCAGATCTTTCAACTGGTGAGACTGGTATATGAGGTATTACCTCCCATCCTGGCGCAGACCGGAAAAGTGAAAAACCCCTGGCCAAATGTAGATGCGATCAATGGGGCTTTGCAGTATCACTTTGGGGTTACTCAGTTCGATTTTTATACAGTGATGTTTGGGGTCAGTCGGATTCTGGGGTTGACGGCTCACATCGTTTGGGCCCGCGCGCTCGGAAAACCCATTGAGCGGCCCAAATCTTTAACCACCCCGATGCTTGAGGAGCTTACAGCCAAAGCTCAACCCGTGCCTGTAGTGCGTATGCCAGTGATGGATTGAGAGGAATATGCTGCCTTATCCCAGAATCGTTGTGAAGCTTGGCACTTCCACATTGACGGATGGGAGTCAGCACCTTTCGGCGCCCAGAATGGTGGACCTGGTGCGGCAAATGGCGCTTGTACACGATAAGGGTTGTGAGTTGATTCTGGTGTCTTCAGGAGCCATTGCCGCAGGTAGAGAGACCCTTGGGTACCCCGACTTACCGCGGTTTATTCCCAAGAAACAAATGTTAGCCGCTGTTGGTCAGCCCTGTCTGATGGCCAAATATGCGGATTATTTCGGGATCTATCAAAAGAAGGTCGCTCAGGTTTTATTGACAAGATCTGATCTGGCAGACCGGCGACGTTATTTGAATGCAAGGGATACGTTCCAGGCTTTAATTCATCAGGGAATTATTCCGATCGTGAATGAGAATGACACCATTGCCACGGAAGAAATTCGATTTGGGGATAACGATAATTTATCCGCTCAGGTAGCTTCTCTGGTAGAGGCTGATTTGTTGCTACTATTAACCGATCAGGATGGTGTGTTTACAGATGATCCGCGTCGAAGTACAGAAGCTCGCTTGATCGAACAGATAGGGGCAGATGTGTTATCTGAGGAATTGGTGCGAGCGGGTGAGAGCCAGAACGGTCTGGGTACGGGTGGTATGGCAACGAAGCTTCATGCGGCTGACCTGGCCCGGCGCGCGGGGATCAGGGTTTTTATTGCACGAGGAAATGCCGAAAATGTCATTCTTCGTATAGCAAATGGAGAACATATTGGCACTTCCTTTGAACCCTTATCGAGTGCTCTTGAAAGCCGTAAGCGGTACCTCCTGGCGGGCGAGAAATCATCCGGAGCGCTTGTGGTGGATGCAGGCGCTGCCAGAGCACTATCGCGTGGAGGGAGTTTACTTCCTGTAGGGGTTTTGAATGTAGAAGGGGATTTTGAGCGGGGTGATACGGTACGAGTAACCAATCAGTCGGGTAAAGTTCTGGCACTGGGGATCACCAACTACTCGTCACGGGATATCCAACGACTATGTGGAAAACGTTCCGCTGATATCGAGGGAATTCTTGGTTTCAGTTTCGGGGATGAAGTTATTCATCGAAATAATATGGTGGTGATGAGGAAAGATGATCGACGTTGAGAGTCTGGCCAAAAAAGCAAAAATAGCATCGCGTAAGCTGGCACTTTGTACGACGGATGAGAAGAACCGGGCTTTGGAATTAATCGCCGAATGTGTTCAGTTGAATAGAGATGCAATTTTAACTGCTAATGAGGAAGATGTTGCGGAAGCCAGGAAGAATGGCCTATCAGATGCACTTATTGACCGTTTGCTTTTAACTTCCGAGCGTCTTACTGCGAATATTAACGATCTTTTACGGGTGATTGAGCTCCCTGATCCGGTAGGTGAGGTCATCGAAGAAGGGGTACTTCCAAACGGCTTAGCGTTCCAAAAACAAAGAGTACCGTTGGGGGTGCTGGCGGTGATCTATGAAGCACGCCCGAATGTTACGCTTGACGTGGCCAGTTTGGCCCTAAAATCAGGGAATGCGGTCGTTTTAAGAGGAGGAAGTGAGACCATTCGTACAAATTCAGCAATGGCCAGAGCGATGCGTGAAGGTCTGAAGAAGTCTACCCTTCCTTATGAGGCGGTGCAAATGATCACCGAGACAGACCGCGGCCTGGTTTTAAAGTTACTGCAACTCGATACCTGGATCGATATGGTTATTCCACGAGGGGGTGCAACTTTACATGCGTTCTGTAAGCAAAACAGCCGCATTCCTGTGATCACAGGAGGAATTGGTATCTGTCATTTGTTTGTCGACGAAAGCGCCGATTTGCAGGCTTCTATAGAAGTGATTCGCAATGCCAAGGTGCAACGTCCATCGGTGTGTAATGCTTTGGATACTGTGCTGGTGCATGAAGGAATCGCTGAACCATTTTTGATCGACCTGGTAAATCGCTTGAAAGAAGATGGAGTGAGCTTCAGGGCTGATGAAAAGGCTTATTCTATACTAGGTAATCTGGGTGCGGATGTGCGTATAGCAGGCACTGATGATTTTGATACAGAATGGTTGAGCCTGGTGTTGGGTTTACGGGTTGTTAAAAATATGGACGAGGCCATTGAGCATATTTATCTCCATAGCACAGGCCATTCTGATGGTATTCTGAGTAATAACTCTCAGAATACAACCAGGTTTATACAAGAGGTCGATTCTGCGGTTGTTTATGTAAATGCCTCTACTCGTTTTACTGATGGAGCGCAATTAGGCTTAGGAGCAGAAGTAGCTGTCTCTACTCAACGTTTACACGCCAGGGGGCCAATGGCCCTTCGCGAACTCACGACGTATAAGTGGGTGGTTAGAGGAAATTACCATATTCGAAAATAGGGTATCCGTCCCAAAGCTGGTGGGTTTTGA
>AMZC01002945.1_pt1 | contig 17520 bp, 15 predicted proteins | sample 948551 | NCBI WGS metagenome assembly AMZC01 (sample SAMN01120625, study PRJNA171369) | bioreactor sludge metagenome | biome: sludge; isolation source: anaerobic thermophilic cellulolytic sludge from lab reactor | place: China: Hong Kong, Shek Wu Hui wastewater treatment plant | collected... | reverse complement strand
ATGAGGGCCAAAAGTGCATAACACGCTCTAAATGGCCCCTCAGGAACCAGGCACGACGCCGAAACGATGGCGCAGCGCGTCAATGGCCAGGGCAGTGATGATGATCATGCCCACGGCTACGTATTGCCAGTAAGCCCCTACCTTGAACAGGTTCAGGGCGTTACTGATCACCGTAAACATCAGGGCGCCGGCAAACGTACCGAACAGGGTGCCCTGCCCGCCCTTCAGGCTGGTTCCACCTACCACGGCGGCGGCGATCACGCGCAACTCATAACCGGTCGCCATGTTGGGCTGCGCCGACGATAGGTAGGCAGTGAGGATGACCGCCGCCAGGCCCGTGCACAGGCCCACCAGGGCGAACGCAAAAACGCGCACTCGATCCACGGGGATGCCGCCGATCCGGCTCGCCGTCTCGTTGCTGCCAACTGCGCGAATGAAACGCCCATAGGTGGTGAAGTTGAGGATGGCCAGCAATACCAGGTAGGTGGCAACCATAAGGATAAACGGTGTCGGCAGTCCCCAGAGATTGCCACTCCCCAGCCTGCGGAACTCGCGATTGAGAACAGGCACCACCTGGCCGTTGGTGATAATGAAACCGATCGCCAGGTAGATGTACATCATGCCCAGGGTGGCAATGAACGCGGGCACGCGCACTTTGGTGATGACCAGCCCGTTGACTACCCCCAGTAGGCAGCCCAAAAGAATGGTCAGTGAGACCGCCGTGAGGATGCCCTGGTCGGGGAGAAGCTTGCCCAACACCACGCCGCACAGGCCAAGCATGCCGGCTACGGACAGATCGAAGGCACCGCTGATGATGAGGACCGTCATCCCTGCCGCTCCGATACCTGCAAAGGAGGCCTGGCGCAGGACGGAGAGCAGGTTGGCCTCTTGCCGAAAATTGCTGTTGGTGACGCTGAGGATGATCACTACCAGGAGCAGAAGCCACTGAATGGTGTATTGCGTCAGGCCGTAGCGAATCAGACGCAGCATCTGACGAGAACCGCTCCTGGCCGTATCGGGCGTGCTCGTCGCAACACTACTCATAGCGCACCCCCGCTGACTACTTTTTGCACCACAATCCTCCGCAGTGTATCGAGCGCCAGAGCGAGAATCAGTAGCGAACCAAGTGCCAGGTACTGATAGAAAGGAGCGATCTTCAAGATGTTCAGAGCGCTACTGATCGCTGCCACCAGTAGAGAAGCAATCAGCGTTCCTGGCAGATTGCCGCTTCCACCAGAAAGACTGGTGCCGCCCAGAACGGTCACGGTGATGGCCTGCAACTCCAGCCCAGCTCCCAGTGTCCCATCCACATAGAGGAGTTGAGCGCTCAACATGATTCCCGATAGGGCGGCGGACATGCCCGTCAGGCCGAACACCAATACTTTGATGAGGCCGATCTTCAGGCCAGTCGCATGCGCAGCCGCTTCGTTGCCGCCGATGGCGCAGACGTGCCGACCAAAAGGTGTATGGCGCAGCAGTATGTAGAACACCACCAGAGTGAGCAGGGCGATGATAAACGGCATGGGAACACCCAGTACTTTGCCAGAATTCAACTGAGCGAAGTCTCGATGGCCCATGATCAGCACGGACTGACCATCCGTGTAGAGCAGTGCTGCCCCGCGCAAGATACTCATCATGCCCAAGGTCGCCACGAAAGCCGGAACATGAAGGCGGCTGATGATCAGGCCGTTGACAATGCCTATAGCCATGCCAAGCAAGAGGGTGCCAGCGAAAGTGATAGGAATATTGGTGTGATTGAGCAGACTGGCGGCCACACAGGCGGTCAGGGCCTGGTTTGAGCCAACGGAGAGGTCCAGTCCTCCCATGGCCACCGCCAGGGTCATTCCCATGCCTGTGACCGCAATGATCGAGGCGGTGATAATCACGTTTGTCAGGTTGTTGTATTTCAAGAAGACCGGGTTGGCGAAGGACATCACCGCAAACAGGAGCAGCAGCATCACCAGTACGCCAAGGCTCTCAAACAACTGGAAGAAGCGCAGGACAAGTGCCAGAGGCCTGTCTCTCTGCGCAGCATCAGCAACTTTCCCCCTCTGCATCACGATACTCCTATTCTCGTATGTGCAACGGCGCAAGCGAGAATGTTATCCTCATTCACCTGCAAGCCCTGGAGCAGGCCTGTCACCGAGCCTCCACTGAGCACCAGACAGCGGTCGCTTATCTTCACCAGCTCAGGCACATCAGAAGAGCTGACCATCACGGCGCACCCCTCCTGCGCCAGCCTGCGGATCAGTTCGTGAATTTCGACTTTCGTGCCAATGTCCACTCCGCGGGTAGGCTCGTTCAAGAGCAGGATGCGCGCCCGGCTGATCAGAGCGCGTCCCAGGAGCGCTTTTTGCTGATTCCCCCCGCTCAGCGTGGCGATCAGTTGCTCCGGTGAATGTGCGCGGATGGCCAGCGTTTCGAGAAGCTGCCGGTACAGCCCACGTTCCGTCTTCCTGGCCAGGAACAGACGGGCCAGCGCGCGATCGTTCTCGCGCGGACGTTTGACCATGATATTGTCCAGCACGCTCAGATCCGGGAAGAGACCTTCAACCTTGCGGTCTTCCGGAAGCATGAAGATGCCTTCGCGGAGTGCCTGAATGGGTGAGCTGATGTCTACTGCGCGCCCGTCAATGCTGATTTCTCCGCCAGCGTACGGCAAGACGCCAAAAAGTGCACGCATCAACTCCGACCGTCCGGAGCCAATGAGGCCCGCAACGCCAAGCACTTCGCCATAATACAGGTCGAAGGTGATGTCTCTGGCAGCATTGGGGATGGACAGGTTGCGCACGGAGAGCGCCACCCTGTTTTCAGAAGGTGCTCCTTTGTGCACGGCATAATCCGCCAGCGAGCGCCCAATCATCATCGTGATCACGTCGTCTTCGGTCAGGTCGCCGATGAGGCGCGTGTCTACCCGACGCCCATCACGTAGCACCGTGACCCGATCGGCAATGCGGAAAATCTCCGACAGGCGGTGCGATACGTAAAGCACAGCAATGCCGCGCTGACGCAAATTGGCAATGATGGAAAACAGACGCTCGACCTCTGCGCTGTTCAGCGCAGCCGTCGGTTCGTCCATGATCATCACCCGGAAGTCCTGCGACAGAGCCTTCGCGACTTCGACAAGCTGACGGTCGGCAACGCTGAGATACTCCACCCTCATACGGGGAGAGACAGTCATGCCCAGTTCACGGAGCAGGCTGGCGGAATGTTCATTGATGGTTTTCCAGTCAATGAGTCCCGTTGCATGGCGCGGCTCGCGCCCCAGGAAAATGTTTTCGGCAATGGTCAGTTGCGGAATAAGGTTGAATTCCTGGTTGATGACACTGATTCCTGCAGATTGCGATTGCCGGGGATTATCGAAATGAACGGGGCGCCCATTCATGATCAGGGTGCCAGAAGTGGGCCGATGTTGCCCTCCCAACACCTTGATCAATGTGCTTTTCCCCGCACCATTCTCGCCAACGAGCGCGTGCACCTCACCAGGGAAGAGTTCCAGGTCTACATTGTCCAGGGCAAGTACTCCTGGAAACTGTTTGGAGATCTGCTTGGCGATGAGGATTGGTTCCACTACAAAGGGCTCCTTATTTCACTCGGCTTGTGCAGCGGATCATTTACGTAGCCAACAGGCATCGCGGAGGGTCGCCCTGTGTGATCCGGAAAGCACTGGACCACACAGGGCTATTGCTAACTCAGCACGATGCTACTGCAGGTATTGATCCACGTTTTCGGCGGTGACGACTTCAACGGGGAAGTAGATCGAACGGGTTTCGGGGTCCGAGTACTTCACCGCTTTGCCTTCCAGCAACGCCAGTGCAGCTTCCACGCAGGCACGGCCCTGACCATAGGGGTCCTGACGGATGGTCGCCGCCATCTCACCGGCTTTGATCAGCTCCAGGGCAGGGGCGTCACCGTTGAAGCCAACCAGCAACACGTCCTTGACGCCATTCTTGCCCGCTGCCTTCAGCGCCTGTGCCGCGCCGACCGCTTCGGGGTCGTTGGTGGCATAGATCGCCGCCAGGTTGGGGTTGGCTGCCAGCGTGTCCTGGGTGACCTGATAGCCGCCCTGCACCGTGTCGTTGCCGTTCAACTCGGCCACGATCTCGAAGTCCGGATACTTGGCAATCTCGTCGCGGAAACCCGCCGCACGCACCTCGCCTACCGCCGAACCCGGATGCAGCAGGATGACCAGCACTTCCTTCTTGCCCTCGCGCCCGGACAACTGCTCAACTACATACTGGGCGGCCAGGCGACCCCCTTCGTAGTTGTCCGACAGCACGAACGCATCGTAGTCACCCTCGGCTCCCACGTCGCCAATAACCACCGGTATCTTGGCTTCGTGCGCCGCATCAATCACCGCAGGCAACGCCGAAGGCTGTACCGGCGACACCACCAGCGCGCTGATCCCCTGGTTGATCAAGTCCAAGCTGCCCGATACCTGCGTCTCCTGGCTGCTCTTCTGGTCCGACAGCACGAACTGCGCGCCAGCTTCCTTGGCCGCTTCCTCAACACCGCGCGCATATTCCTGCCAGTACGGCTGCTGCATGTCGTACACCGAGTACCCGATGATGAACGGGTCTTTCTTCTGAAACTCGCCGCCCTGGGCCAACACAACTCCCAAGGCCACACTGGCGAGCAACACCGCCACAATCAAGCGAACTGCTGTCTTCATTTTGAGAACCTCCCTTAATGTCTTGTACACCATTCCCGTTTCCGGGACAATGCGAAACCAGCTGTTCGAGAAATTCGGCGAATGTCTGCACAAGATAGAACGTATGGCATCAGCTCCTTTCTAAGAACCACGACCGTATGAAGCGCCTGGCCTCTAGTCCAGCGAACTCAATAGCCTGTCGAGTATCGGGTAGTCTCTGAACAACAGGTACTTGGGCTTCTCGTCCTCGATAATCTCTGGGATTCTGCCCGTTGCCTGGTAGAAGCGATTGTCAACCCGGTCGTCTCCGACGGTTGACACTTCTCCCAGAAGGACGGTGCCTGTGCCTGGTTCTCCCCAGAACTTGTGATATTGCCCCGGAACCAGAGTGATGCTTTCGCCAGGGGTGAGGCGAAGGACAGTACCTGGTTCGATGGTCAGTCGCCGACCGTCCATGGTGATCGTCAGCGGCTTATCGGAGTAGGTTCCGTCCTCGTTTGACCCGTACAACTCCATCATCAGGTTGCCGCCGCCCCGATTGATGATGTCCTCCATCTTGCGGTAGTGCGTGTGCGACGGAAGAACCTGCCCTTCTTCGACAATCAGAATGCGCTCACAGTAGGGCTTGATGTATTTCGGATCGTTGAAGTTCCCATTTCGGAGCGTGAACAGGAGCAAACCGACGTTGCGAAAATCCCCACTGCCGAAGTCCGTGACATCCCACCCCAGCATGTTATCTTTGATCTCGTCATATTCCGGACCCTTCGTTCTCCAGTCTTCCAGGGTCCAGTAGGCGAAGGGAGGAAGCAGGAAACGCATCTCGCGTAGAAAGACTATCGCTCGTTCGATGATTTGATTCACTTCTGATCGTTTCATGAGGCTTTCTCCTTATCAGGTATCGCTATGCTTGTGCGCCAAGCTCCGTGAAGTCCTCCCCACTACCCTAGGGGTGACGCGCCGGCTGCCCTGGAGGGGAAGTCGACTCTCGTATGACCAGCTTGGGTTCGAAAACAATCTGAGTTTCAACCGGTTCTTTGCCTTGCAGAATGTCCAGCAGGAGCGTGATCCCACAGGTAGCCACACTGACCAGGCTTTGACGCACTGTGGTGAGGGGGGGAGACTGGAAAGCGGCAAACTCTATGTCGTCAACGCCCGCCACGGAGATATCTTCGGGTATCTTCAAGCCTGCTTCGATGATGGCGCGCATGGCTCCAATGGCCATGCGGTCGTTGGCGGCGAACACCGCCGTAGGGCGCGGACTACTCTTCAGCAGGGTCTGCATGGCGCGATAACCGGATTCGCAACTCCAGCTATCGTCACCAGGAACGGAAGGGCCAGGCTCCAACCCTCGAGCGGCTATCGTCTCCTGAAAACCGGACTTGCGTTCTCGCGAGAGGAGCAAGTCGAGCGGCCCGCTGATATGGGCAAAGCGGGTGTGACCGAGATCGAGGAGGTGCTCGGCTACCAGGTGTCCTGTCTTGATATTGTCGAGTACGACGGAGGGACCATTATAGTTGTCGGGTATACGATCAATGGCCACCACAGGTATACCAGCGGTCTTTAGCGTCTCCAGACCACGTGTTTCATCCTTGGTGGCCACAAAGAGCAGACCATCTACGCCGCGCTGTGTCGCTATCTCGATGTATTTCCTCTCGCGGTCGAGATCGCTGTGCGTGTTGTAGAGGATCAGGTTATAGCCTGAGGCGTGGGCATAATCCTCTACCGTATTCGCCATGGTGGCGAAGAAGGGGTTCGTGATGTCGGAGACGACCAGCGCGATCGTGCGCGTGGAGCCAGTGCGGAGGCTACGGGCAACATTATAAGGTTGGTAGCCTAGCTGCTTGATCGCAGCCAGGACTCGCTCGCGCGTTTCCGGAGAAATCTCTCTTTTGCCATTGACCACGACCGAAACAGTCTGGATAGATACACCGGCCAGCCTGGCAACGTCTTTCATGGTGGGACGCTGCTGTCTTCGCGGCATGGCATCTACCTCAAATCTACATAATATTCCGAATCTTCTCTATCTGAACGATCACGTGAACGTTCACGTGATCGTTCAGATCGTACTTCGAAATGCCCAATTTTGTCAAGAGGGTGCGTGCGAAGGTTATCGCGACCTTGCTTCGCCCGATAGCCCTCATCCCCCGACCCCTTCTCCACGTGGCGGGCGAAGGGGCGGCTTTCCCTTGCCCCGCGCGCCCGTGTATAGACCGGACAGATAGGTAACACTCGTTCGGAGACATGGGTTACAGGGTAGAAGATAATGAGGGCATCTGGAGGAGGGCAAGCCAAGCGAAGCGAGGGCTGGGGGTGAGGTAACCGAAGCGAGCCAGCCTTAACGCTTGCTCTAGCCCTGTCCGCCCATGAACGTCACGTCCTCAGGGACAGAGCGTACGAACAAAAAGTGAAAGATGACTGTCCTTCTAGTGTACTTCGGATTGGCGGGGCGCTCTGCGAGCACGCTACAATTGCGATCCTGCACAGCAGGCAACCGCATGACGCCTCTAGCCATGATGATTGCCACGCGCCGACGATTGCTTGCGAGTATGCCTTCATCGCATGACCGTCAAGGTGGACGCACAGGAGGCTTAGCTGCTGATGCGCATCAGTCAACTCGCCCAACAGATCAAAGAGTCCCCCACCCTCAAACTCAACGAAGAAGCCATGCTCATGAAAGAGCGTGGCGCGCCGGTGATCAACATGAGCGCTGGTCAGCCTGCCAACAAGGCCCCCATCACGGCGATTCTTGGCACGGCGGCCAAACTCAAGACCGGCGAAATGAAATACACGCCCGTTGATGGCCTGCGATCGCTCAAGCAGGCGGTTATCCGATACACGGAAGAAAATTACGGGCGATTACCTGCGCCAGAGAACGTGATCGTCTCCACTGGGGCCAAACAAGCCATCTTCAACGCCCTGTTCTCGATCCTCAACCCGCAGGATGAAGTGATCATCCTGGCCCCATACTGGGTGAGCTACCCGGAAATGGTGAAAATGTGCTATGGCGTGCCAGTGATCGTCACGCCAGAAGATGGCACCTTCTACCCGCGTTTCGAGGAGATCGAGCGGGCCATCAGCTCCTATACCAGGGCGATCATTGTCAACAGCCCCAACAACCCGTCCGGCGTGATGTATTCCGAAGCACTCATCGCCGACCTGGTTGATCTGTGCGAGCGGCGCGGCATCTTTCTGATCATGGACGACATCTACCACAAACTGGTCTTCGACGGTCGTCAGCACACGCCCGCCTACCGCTACACCACGCGCGACATTGACGATTCGTACATCATCGTCATCAACGGTGTCTCCAAGCTCTATGGCATGACGGGCACGCGCATCGGCTGGGCCATCGCCAACCGCAGGCTGGTGGAAGTGATGACCAACGTGCAGGGGCAGATCACCTCGTCACCGCCGGTGATCTCGCAGGCAGCGGCTGAAGGGGCGCTGACAGGCATGCAGAGCATCGTCGAAAACCTGCGTCTGACCATCCAGAACAACCGCGACGTGACCCTGGCCGAGCTGCGCTCGTTCACCGATGTGCGCGTCACCAGGCCCGATGGCACGTTCTACTGCCTGGTGGACTTCCGTGCCTACTCCCACGACTCGGTAGAGCTGGCCCGCTTTCTCCTGCACAAGGCGCTGGTAGTCACCGTGCCGGGCAAGGAATTCGGCGCAGAGGGGCACTTGCGCCTGACTTATTCGGGCAGCGTGAAGGAGATCATCGAGGCCATTGACCGCATGAAGTGGGCGCTCGATCCCAACGCCCCCAACGAAATCTACATCGGCGACCGCAAAATGATCCGCGACTGGCTGTAGCGAGGACTGGCCATGAACAACAACCTGCTGAACATCAAGACTCCCGCCGAAGGGCAGGCGCACGCGCTGAAAGCGGAGTACGGCCTGGTCAATCACGGCCTGACCAACCTGCGCCAGAGTTACTGGAACCTGCCCGCCGAGGCGCTCTATGAGGAGATTGTCTTTCGCGGCGAAGGGCGCATCACCAGCCAGGGACCGCTGGTCGTGTCCTCCGGCAGGCACACCGCCCGCGCGGCGCAGGACAAATTCATCGTGCGCGAGCCGTCTTCCGCACAGCACGTGTGGTGGGGCGAATACAACCGGCCCCTGAGCGCCGAGAAGTTCGACGAAATCTACAGCCGGATGCTGGGCTATCTGCAGGGCCGCGATGTCTTCGTGCAGGACTGCTACGTGGGCGCACACCCAGACTACCGCATGCCGATCCGCATCATCACCGAGCTGGCCTGGCACTCCCTCTTCGCCCGCAATATGTTCATCTTGCCGCAAAGCCGCGAGGAATATCGCCTGCACGTGCCGGAGTTCACCGTGATCGCAGTGCCTTCCTTCAAGGCGTTCGAGCCGATTGACGGCACGCGCACCAGCACCGTGATCGCCATCAACTTCGATCAGCGTCTGGCGCTCATCGCCGACTCCGGCTATGGCGGTGAGATCAAGAAGTCCATCTTCACCGTGATGAACTACTTCCTGCCCCTGGAAGGCATCATGACCATGCACTGCTCGGCCAACCAGGGCAGCGAAGACCATGACGTAGCGCTCTTCTTCGGGCTATCGGGCACGGGCAAGACGACGCTCTCCGCCGATCCTTCGCGCGGTCTGATCGGCGACGACGAGCATGGCTGGTGCGACGACGGTGTGTTCAACTTCGAAAACGGCTGCTACGCCAAGGTCATTCAACTTTCGGAGACAGCCGAGCCGCAGATTTACCGGGCCGTGCATCGCTTTGGAGCTATCCTGGAGAACGTTGTCTACGACCCGATCACGCGCAAGATCGATCTCGACGACGACAGCATCACCGAGAACACGCGGGCGTCGTATCCGCTGGAATACATTGACAACGCCATCCCGTCCAAGCGGGGCGGGCATCCCAGGAATATCATCTTCCTGACCTGCGACGCGCAGGGCGTCATCCCGCCCATCGCCCGCCTGACGCCCGATCAGGCGCTCTATCACTTCATCTCCGGCTATACCTCCAAGATCGCCGGCACCGAAGTCGGCCTGGGTGAAGAGCCGGAGATCACTTTCAGCGCCTGCTTCGGTGCGCCGTTCATGGTGCATCACCCGATCTTCTACGCCGACCTGCTCAAGCGCAAGATCGAGCGCTACGGGGTGAACTGCTGGCTGCTCAACACGGGCTGGACAGGCGGACCCTATGGCATAGGCAAGCGCATCAGCATTCGTCACACGCGCGCCCTGCTGACAGCCGCGCTGAACGGTGCGCTGCTGAACGTGGAGTACTATCGCGATCCCATCTTCGGTTTTGAGGTGCCCAAGACCTGCCCTGGCGTGCCAGACAGCGTGCTCTATCCCGCCGAAGCCTGGCCGAGCCGCGAGGAATACTGGAAGAAATATCGGCAGCTTGCCGCCCGCTATGTGGACAACTTCAAGAAATTCGCGCCCGACTGCCCGCCAGAAGTAGTCGCAGCCGGGCCGCGTCTGGACTGATCCGCCCCCAGAAGGTACCAGGGCGGGGCATTCAGGCGACGGGGCCTGCCAGCGGCAACCGCACCGTCACGAGTGTGCCCTGCCCTGGCTCACTCTCGATCTCGAGGGAGCCTCCGGCAATCGTCGCCAGTTCGCGCGACAGGGCCAAGCCCAGGCCCGTGCCCTGCTGCTCGCGCAGACGACGCTCGAACTGCACGAAGGCGTTGACCTGCCTGATCTGCTCAGGGGTCATGCCGCAGCCTCGATCGCTGATCTGCAGCAGGTAGTGATCCTCGTTGGGCAGCGCGCGCACGTGAATGGGCGTCCCTGGCTGGGAAAACTTGCAGGCATTGTCTACCAGCTCAGCCACGATTTTGCGCAGTGCCAGGCGGATGACTTTCACCGCGGCTGGCCTGGCATCCAGGGTCAAATCGTTCGCACGGCCATAGTCTGTCACCTGCTGCTGAGCCACCTCACAGACCAGGCTCCTGGCATCCTCCGTGCTCGCGCCCGTGAATTCAGCCGAGGGATAAGCGCCCTGGCGAGTCAGCTCGACCTGCGCATAGAGCAGGAAGTTCTCCAGTTGCCGCCGCAGCCGCGCACCAGCTTTCAGGATCGCGTCGGCCATGTCCACCACCTCGACCGGCTGCATCACCTGGCTGTCCAGCATCATCAGTTCGGCGTAGCCCACCAGGCTGGTCAGCGGTGTGCGCAGTTCGTGCGGCAGCGCCAGAGCGACAGACTCACGCAGGTGCCCCAGGCGTTGGGCCAGCTCCACCCGCACCCGCTCCCCACGGGCCAGCCGCGCCCGCACCGTATTCAGCAGGTCATCGTTGGTGAATGGCTTGGGCAAATAATCGTCCGCGCCCAGACGCATCCCCAGGCGCACCTGATCCGAGGCAGCTTTCGCCGTCAGGAAAATGAAGGGTATCTTGCTGGTAGCCGGGTCAGCCTGCAAAGCGAGCAAGACGCCGTAACCGTCCAGCACGGGCATCATGACATCGGAGATGATCAGATCGGGCAGGTGTTCCCGCGCCAGACGCACGCCCTCTCCTCCATCCGGCGCGCCCAACACCTCGTACCCCTCGAAGCGCAGGATGGTGAGCACGTCGTCGAGCAGAGCCTTGTCATCTTCGATCACCAGAATCTTGGTCACCGCTGACCGCCTTTCAACCCCCCAGTCATGCAGCGCTGTCTTTCATGGTAATATCTTGCGCCGATTCGCGCCAACGCACCCGGAAAGCCTCGCCCCTTCCCACGCAGCCATGAGTTATTGGGGCGCACCGCCTGCAACTGCTAATATTCGGATGGAATACAGGATGGGGAAAAGCAGTGAGCGGAAAGCTGCTCAGCGAAGCGCAGTGGATCGCGCTGGAACGATTATACGCGGCGGGCAGACGCGGTATTCCCTATAGTGGGAGAGGCTATCAGGGAGCCGGAAGCTGGCAGGTGTTGCGGCAACTACGCGACTACGACCCGCCCCTGGCCCGTGAAATCACTCGCCTGGACCCCGAACACGAGACCATGCACTATCTGGTGATCATCACCGAAGCCGGCGAACGCTTCTACGAGAAGCATCGCCGGCTTTACCGTGCCCTCTACCCGCCCCGCCAGTCTCAGGGTTAGCGGGCAGCAACAGGAGCGTAGCGATCGCGCAGAAAGGCGACCTGCTCATCGCTCAAGTAGTTGACATGCCCTAGCTGAACGGCTGTCAGGTAGATGCGCGCGTTCAGTTCCAGCGACTCCATCAGGAACAGCGCCTCGCGCAACGTCGGCGCGTAGGTCACCGCCCCATGATTGCCCAGCAACAGCGCCCGGTGCCCGGCCAGATAGGGCACCAGCGACTCTGGCAACTCATCGCCGCCCGGCGGCACATAGGGCACCAGCGGCACCGGCCCCGGACTGATGGCCATCTCCGGGTGGAACACGCGCTCCAGACCACGCCCGGCCACGGCGAAACCGGTCGCCGTCGGCGGGTGTGCGTGCACCACGGCGTGCATATCGGGCCGATGCCGGTACACGGCCAGGTGCATCCGGTATTCAGACGAGGGCTTCAGGCCGCTACGCCCTTCCAGCAACGCACCATCCGGCGCGATCTTGAGAATATCCTCAGGGCGCAGCATCCCTTTGCTGACGTGCGTGGGCGTCATCAGGATTTCGCGCTCGTTCAGCCGTACCGAGATATTGCCGTTGTTCCCGGCTACCAGAAACAGGTCGTAGAGCCGTCGCCCGACCTGGCAGATTTCTTCGCGTGCTTCCCACTCATTGCGAGCTGCCTCGCTCATAGTGTGTTCGTTCCTCCTTCTGCTATGCCGAAGTCTGGCGCGTCTGCGCCGCTCACTGACTCCAACCACCACAGAATCTGGCATAAGTGCGGGCGAACGCCCATTAAATCTTCATAACTTTCGCCTTGCCTGCCGGGGTCGGCGCGAGTGCGGCAGTGCTATACTGAAGGCATCCGGCCACGAGAGTCTGGCGGGCACGGCCATGAGACGGCTTTACGGCGGTGTGGCGTTGTTTTCGGCGACGGTGCTCACCTTTCAGATCGCCCTGACACGCCTGTTTTCGGTGGCGCAGTTCTATCACTTTGCCTTCCTGGTGATCAGCCTGGCGTTGCTCGGCTTCGGGGCCAGCGGATCGCTGCTGGCGATCTGCCCTCGCCTGCGCACCCCGGCCTGGCGACCGGTCTTCGCCCTGGCGACTGGCCCGGCCATGCTCGCCGCTTACCTGGTGCTCAACCACTGGGCCTTCGACTCCTATGCCATCGCCTGGGATCGCGCGCAGGTGTGGCGCTTGCTGGGCAATTTGCTGTCGCTGGCCGTGCCGTTCACCCTGGCGGGCGCGTTGATCGGCGCTCTGCTGGCTGATCCTGCGCTCTCGCCTGGGCGCGTCTACGGAGCGAACATGATCGGCTCGGCGGGCGGAGCAGCCGTTGCGCCGCTGCTGCTCGCCTGGCTGGGCGACGAGCGAATCGTGCTGCTCACTGCGGCCCTGGCAGCCCTGGCGGGCCTGATTCTGGTGACCAGCCAGACGCGGCGCGCCCCCGTCGCGCGGCTGATCGGCGCAGGAATCGTCATCGTCACCCTGTCCCTGCTCAGTGCCCCGCCTGCCCCGTTCTCAATCGAGCCTTCGCCCTACAAGGCGCTCAGTCACTTTCGCCGCAACCCGGATGCGACCCTGTCCGCACCTCGCTACAACGCCTACGCCCGCCTGGACATCGTGCGCAGCCCGTCCATTCACGTTGCGCCCGGCCTCAGCATGACCTACCTCAGCGGCCCACCGCCGGAAATTGGCCTGCTGATTGATGGGGACAACCTGTTGCCGGTCGTGCAGGCCAGCGCCGCGCCGATCGCTTTCGCCGAAGCCATGCCCGCCGCCGTGCCCCTGGGGTTGTTCGAGCAGCCGGACGTGCTGATCTTGGGCGCGGGTGGCGGCCTGGACGCCTGGATCGCGCTGAACAATGGGGCGCGATCGGTCGTTGCTGTAGAAGGAAACAGCCTGGTCGTGGAAGCGTTGCGCGGCACACTGCACGACTGGGCAGGGCTGGCCGACGATCCGCGCGTCCGCCTGTTGCACCAGGAAATCCGCGCCTACGCCCGCCAGAGCCGCGAACGGTTCGACGTGGTGCAACTGGCGCTGACCGATGCCTATCGCCCGGTGACGTCGGGCGCGTTCACCCTCACCGAAAACTACGCCCTCACCGTCGAGGCGTTTCGCGACTACCTGGACCTGCTGAGACCGGAGGGGGTGCTCGTCGTCACCCGCTGGCTGCAGACCCCGCCCAGCGAAGAAGTGCGCACGCTCGGCCTGATCCTGGCGGCACTCGACCCGCTCACCAGCGCCCCCGCGCAGCAGGTGATCGCCTTCCGCTCCTTCCAGACGATCACTTTTCTGGTCAAGCGCGCGCCGTTCAGTTCGGCGGAGATCGCGCAGGTGCTGGCCGCGACAGAACGGTTGCAATACGACATGGTGCTCGCCCCCGACCTGCCGCCGGAGCGCATCAATCGCTATGCCCGCCTGCCGGAACCGATCTATCACCGAACGCTGAGCGAATTACTGCAAGCTAACGACCGTGCCGCCTTCTACGACGCCTACGATTTCGAGGTGCGCCCCCCTACCGACGACCGTCCCTTCTTCTTCCATTTCTTCAAATGGCGGCAGACGCCAGACATCCTCAACAACCTGGGGCGGACGTGGCAGCCGTTTGGGGGCAGCGGCTATTTCGTGCTGGTGGCACTGCTGATCTTCGCGGCGCTGGCCGCCGCGCTGTTCGTGGTGCTGCCAGTGGCTTTGGCACGGCGCTTTCGCCAGGCGCTGCGCGTCGCCGGAAAGGGAACGCGCCATCGCGTCGTGATCTATTTCGCCGGCCTGGGGCTGGCCTATCTGTTCATCGAAGTCGCCACGCTGCAACAGTTCGTGCTGATCCTGGGGCAGCCCACCCTGGCCATGGCCACCGTGCTGGCGACGCTGTTACTGGCCTCCGGCGTAGGGAGTGCACTTTCTGACCGGTTGCCGTGGAGCGGCGGGATGATCGCGCTCACGGTGCTGGCGGCGTTGTGGCCGCGCCTGATACCGGCGGTGTTCAGCGAAGTGCTGGGCCTGAACCTGGGCGTACGCTGGGCGCTATGTGTGCTGGCACTGCTACCGCTGGGCTTTCTGATGGGCATCCCCTTCGCCCGCGGACTGAGCGCCATTCGCCCGGCGGCTGACCTGCTGCCCTGGGCCTGGGCCATCAATGGCGGGGCCTCGGTGATCAGCGGTGTGCTGGCCCCTCTGCTCGCGCTCTCCGGGGGCTTCTCCTGGGTTCTGTGGGCGGGCGGGGCGCTCTATGGCCTGGCCTGGCTGAGCCGTCCGGCGCTCACTCGCGGGTGAAGGGCACGAACAGCACATCGAACAGGCGCTGCATGGTCACGTCCTCGCCGTGCCGCTCGATCAACCACAGGCTCTGGTAGCCACCCGGCGGCCCGACGGGAATGACCATCCGCCCCCCGTTCGGGCTGAGTTGCGCCACCAGGGGCGCGGGCACGTGATCGGGCGCAGCCGTGACGATGATGGCGTCGAACGGCGCGTACTCCCACCAGCCATAGTAGCCGTCGCCGCGCAGTGTGTGAATGTCACCGTAGCCCAGGGCCTCGAAGAGGCGTCGCGCGGTGCCTGCCAGTTCGGGGATGATCTCGATGGTGTACACCTGGTCGGTGATCTCGCGCAGAATCGCCGCCTGATACCCCGACCCGGTGCCGATCTCCAGCACGCGCTCCCCCGGCTGCAGGTCGAGCATCTCGGTCATCATGGCCACCAGCGACGGCTGCGAAATGGTCTGCCCGTAGCCAATGGGCAGCGGATGGTCGTTGTACGCCTGGTCGAGGTAGTTGGTCGGCACGAAACAATGACGCGGCACTGCCTGCATCGCCGCGATGACGCGCGGATCGGAGACCACCGGCACCACCCGCCGCCGCACCAACTCGTCGCGGCGGGTGCGCATCGCTTCGCTATCGGTCAGCTCCCGGTCAAACTCGTCGTCGGCGGGCGTGGGAGCCTGCTCCGTCGGGCGGAAAGTCGGCGTCGGCGTGATCGTGGCCGGCGTTGGTGATGCCTCCAGAAGGACAGGCGTAGGCGTCGGCAGGGTAACGACTGCCGAGGGCGTCGGGGAGGGTGTCAGGAAGGTCTCGACGGGTGTCTGCGCGAGTTCCTCGACCGGCCTGCGCTCTTCCTCGCCACAGGCACCCAGCAAGACCGTCAGCAGAGTCAGCACACCTGCAGCGAAGCTCCGCAGAAGATGATTGCGTCTGTCGCTGGCCATGCGCCCACCCTCCTCGACGCTACCCCATCAGGCGCGCCGATCCAGGAAAGTCTCGGCGAAACGAACGAAACGGTACACGTCAGCGAAGTTGGTGGCAATGCCCACCGAAACGCGCACCGCGCCAACTGCATCCTTAACCTTGCCGCTCATCACCCGGATGAAGTCCTCGAAGGTCATGCGTTCTTCGCGACGGAAACACTCGGCCAGGTCTTCGGCGGTGAGGCCGTGCGCCTTTTCGCCCGCGCCAGGGTTACAGAAACACCCCGTCCGCAGCGAGATATTGACCTGGTTGGCCTCCGCTTCCACCTGACGGTAGTCGAACAGCCGGCCATCGGGATCGTAGAAGTTGATGGTGATCGTACCGCCCCGCTTGACTGTGTCTGCCGGGCCGTAGAGATGGATGAGCGGCTTCCCATTGCTGTGATGCAGCGCCAGTAAATGCCTGAGCAGCCAATCCGTCAGGCACAGCACGCGCGTATGAATGGTCTCGACGCCCACCCGCGCGATATGCCGCAGCCCGATCTGCACGGCGGGCAGATTCACGTAGTCTATGGTGCCGTCCTCGAAGCCACCCTCATCATCGCGCAAATAGTAGCCGTCGCCCTGCACCGAAGCGATAGTGATCGTCCCTCCGGCGAACCAGGGACGGCGCAGCTTCCGGAGGGCCTCGCGCCGCGCGATCAAGGCCCCCACCCCCGTGGGGTAGCCGAAAATCTTGTAGAACGAGAGCGAGATGAAATCCGGATGCCACTGACGGAGATCGAGGCGATTGGTGGGCACGAAGGCCGCCGCATCCAGCAGCACATCCCAACCCCGCGCCTGCGCCCGCGCGATCCATTCCAGATCGTGCTGCACGCCGGAGAAATTGGACTGCGCCGGATAGGCAAACAGATTGGGCATGGCCGGATTGGCCTGCGCCAGATACTCCTCCAGGCGGGTCGCGTCAATGCGCAGCTCCGGCGGCAGCACCGGCGCGTAGGTGAGCGTCGCTCCCTTGGCGCGGGCGAACTCGCGAATGCCGTTCACCGAATTGTGATTGTCGAAAGTCAGCAGATAGTGTCCGCCGGGCTGGAAGGGGTAAGACTCCCCCACCAGCTTGAGCGCGCCGCTGGCATTCTGAGTGAAGATCACCGCATATTCTGCCGGGTCGGCATTGAAGAACTCCAGCACACGGGCGCGGGTCTCTTCGGCCAGGCGCGTCGCCGCCAGCGAAGTCGGGTTGTTGGAATGAGGGTTGCCCAGCACGTGCGTCCGCAACAGCGCCTGATGCTCGGCAAGCTGACTCTCGGCGTACAGTCCACCGCCGGTGTAGTCCAGATAGACATGGCCCTGCGCATCCAGCCGGGAATACTCGATTGCGCGCAGTTGTTCCAGGCTGACGACATCGAACGCCGGATAGTCGCGCTCGAAGGCGGCCAGCGCTTCCTGGTACTGCGGATCGCGCTGCAAGACCTGCAAATCCACCAACACGCCATCAGGTACAGTCATCCGTTCAAAGCCTCCACAAAGCGCATCACGCTATACCTGCCAAGTATACCAGCCCCTTGATAGTTCAGGGGGTGAGCCGAATCGCGATCTTTGAGTGTATGCAAAGATTGTCAGCGACTTACTT
>AMZC01004082.1_pt1 | contig 17691 bp, 13 predicted proteins | sample 948551 | NCBI WGS metagenome assembly AMZC01 (sample SAMN01120625, study PRJNA171369) | bioreactor sludge metagenome | biome: sludge; isolation source: anaerobic thermophilic cellulolytic sludge from lab reactor | place: China: Hong Kong, Shek Wu Hui wastewater treatment plant | collected... | reverse complement strand
GGTCGAGCTGGCCTACCCGGAGATCGGCGCAGAGATCAACCAGCTCCTGCAGCTTGACCTGGATCAAGCAGCGTTGGGGCTGCTTGGTCTGGCGGATCATCTGCTACAGGACCGGTTGGTTGGTTATCCGGCTGAGGCGGTTGAGGTGGTACGTAGGCGCATCGCGATTCAGGGCCTGCCTTGCTGAATGAGCAACTTACGTCGAAATATGAATGTGGAAGACGCTAAGGGGAACCAACCCGCAGCGACTTCAGCCGATTGGCAGTGACTGGCCGCATAGTCTCGGTCAGCGCGGCGACCTGTGCCTGGTCTTGCTCATCGTCGGCAGTCACCTGCAACACCAACAAGCAGCCCGCTCACCTACCTAAGTGCCGCTGCAGTCCTAGAGCGTGTTATGCACTTCCTCATCCCCTGGCCCCTTCTCCCCGGTCTATACACCACAAGGCGGGGAGAAGGGGGCACCTGTGCGAGGTCTGGTAAGTCCCCTCGCCCCGCGACGCAGTCGCGAGGGAGAGGGGATTGAGGGGTGAGGGCCAGATACAGCGCGAAAGTTCATAACAGCCTCTAGCAATCAAGGTGCCCTGAATATGTTGCCCGCAGCATCACTTGTACAGGAAGCATTTCACCATCCGGCCCTGGCAGGTGAGGTTGGGTGGCACTTCTCTCCGGCAGATGTCCATCACAGCCGGACAGCGTCCGGCGAATCGGCAACCAGTGCGGCTGTATTCGTCGGATTCAAGTTCGGTCAGGCTTACCTTTTCACGCCATGCCTTATCTGGGTCGGCTCTGGGGATTGAAAGTTTGAGGTGCTGGGTATAGGGGTGAAGCGGTTCGCCCAGCACCTGTTCTACGGGCCCCATCTCAACGATCCAGCCGCGCAGCATGATGGCGATGCGGTCGCAGGCATAATAGGCGGTCGTCAGGTCGTGTGTGATGTACAGGATACTCACCTGTTGCCTGTCCTTAAGCTCGCGGAACATGTTCACAATAGACATGCGTAGCGAGGCATCAACCATTGAAACGGGTTCGTCGGCCACTATCAGCGACGGACGGGTGATCAGCGCGCGCGCGATGGATACACGCTGCGCCTGACCACCCGAAAGTTCATTGGGATAGCGCCCCTTCACTTCTTGCAGCGAAAGGCCGACCTGCTGCAAGACAGTGTCAATATAGGTGTCTGCATCCCCTTTGCGCGCAACTTTGTAGTTGCGGGCCGTCTCGTACAGGTAATGATCAATGCGCTTCAGTGGGCTGAAGGTGGCAAACGGGTCTTGAAACACGGGCTGCACTTCTTTGAAAAACCAAGCGCGCTTTTCGCGTCCTGGCAATCTGGCGACATCGCAGCCTTTGTAGTTCAGAACTCCCGCTGTCGGCCGCTCCATGCCCAGGATCATCCGCGCCAGCGTTGTCTTGCCGCTGCCGCTTTCGCCCGCAATGGTGAAGATTTCTGGTGTGCCAGCATTGAGCGAGAACGTTACATCGTCAACGGCGTGAAATCTCTTGAACGAGAATCCCTGTCTGGTGGAGAATACCTTGACCAAGTGCTCGATGTGCAGCAGTTCAGAGTCAGGCTGTTGTGGCATAGTCGGCTCTCTCTGTGATCAGGTGGCAGGCGACACGATGCCCATCTCGGACGCTGCTCATTTCAGGATCGACCGTGCGGCAAATGTCCATCACAAAGGGGCAACGCGGATGAAACCGGCAACCGGTTGGTGGGTTGTCCAGGGTAGGCGGAGTACCGGGAATGCTCACCCGCTCTGATCGTTCATCCAGACTGGGAAGTGACCGGATCAGGTATTGGGTGTATGGGTGAAGCGGAGCTTTCAGCACGCTGTGCGTATCGGCTTCTTCGACCACCTTGCCCGCATACAGCACGGCCACTCGATTCGCCAGGTTAGCGTGTACGCCCATGTCGTGGGTGATCAGTACTAGCGTGCTACCCTCTTTCTGCTGAATCTCTTTGAGGAGCTGAATCACCCCGCGTTGAACCACCACATCCAGGGCAGTAGTCGGCTCGTCCGCAAAAATCAGCTTCGGCCAGAGAATGGTTGCCAGGGCGATCGTCACCCGTTGTCGCATTCCTCCGGAAAGCTGATGCGGGTACGCAGCCAGCACTTTGTCCGGCAGGCCAAGGGTATTCAGATATGCCCGTGCCATTTCCAGGGATTCGGACTTGCTCACAGGCCGATGGGCCGAAATGAAGTCGTGGAACGTGTCGCGGATGCGACGTACCGGGTTCAACACATGCATGGAACCCTGCGGGATATACGAGACCTGCCTCCAGCGAAGGCTGCGCTTTTCGCGCTCTGTCATCGAAAGCACATCCACAGGGTGCCCATCCAGGTTGTACTGCACTGAACCCTCAACAACGGTCAGCGGCGATTCGAGATGGCCCAGGAGGACTTTCAACAGCGTTGATTTGCCGCAGCCCGATTCTCCTGCGACCCCGAAGACTTCGCCCTCTTTGATCTGGAGGGAAATGTCGTCAACTGCTTTGACGGTTCGTTTCACACCGTAGGCGTGAGTGATGTAGTACGCTTTGACGCGGCGGGCTTCGACTACGTAGGTCATGGACTTATCCCCTGATTTGCAGTCGCGCCAGACGTGTCCGCGGATCCAGATAGTCGCTCAGGCCCACCGAGACCAGGTAAAAGCCAACCACGATCACGATGGAGGCTCCGATTGGCGCTGCCAGCACCCAGACCCGATCACTGAGGAGCGCCTGATAGTAGTTGCCCCAGTAGATCAGCGTGCCGATGGTCGGCGTTGCCAGATCGCTCAGCCCCAACACAGAGAGTGTGACTTCCAGGCCGACCGCGAACAGAAACCCGCTGACCACATCCGCCAACAGAAAGGGAATGAGAAAGGGCAGGTGTTCGTGCAGGATCACCTTGATGGGGTTCATGCCAGCGAAAACGGCTGTGTGGGTGAACTCGCGTTCGCGCAGGCTTAGAATCTGCGCGCGGTAACGCTTGGACGGATACGCCCAGTCCAGAAGCCCGATTAGAATCCCCAGATCGAACAGGGTCATGCGACCTTGCAGAATGAACGCAATGAGAATCAGCAAGGGCAGGCGGGGAATCACGATGAAGCTGTCCACAATCGAAGACAACACGCGATCCACCATACCGCCCACATAACCGGAAAACATTCCCAGAAAGACGCCGATGCCACGCCCAATCAGGATCGCAGTCCCCGCCACAATCAGGGTATTGCGGACAGCGAAAGTCAGCAGCCAGAAGACATCCTGCCCCAGGGCGGTTGTCCCCAAGATGTAGTCTTGTGAAGGGGGCTGATTACGCGGTACGACACGCCGCTCATCCGGCGCATAGGGCGAGAAAAACGAGAGGATCAGCAACAGCAGAACGAACGTCAGCAGGATCGCTCCGGTGCGGAATGACGGGCTGAAGCGCAAGAGATCTCTCAGGACAGTCATGGGCTTTACTCTTAAGACCGCTCACCGATAGCGCACACGTGGATCGAACAAGGGGTAGCTGAGATCAACCAGCAGAGAGGCTGTGGCAATGCCGACGATCGAAAGCAGAGTGATACCCATGATCACGTTATAGTCTGCCGAAATGATGCCGTTGTAAAGCACGCTCCCCACGCCCGGATAACCGTAGACGACTTCAGTGACCAGAGCGCCCTCGAAGATCGCGCCTAGCGACAGCCCCAAGTCAGTTACCTGAGGGAGCATGGTGTTGCGCACCACGTAGAACAGCAGGATTTTGCGCCTGGGCACCGCTGCCAGTTCGGCATAGCGCACATAATCGCTGGCCTTCTCGCCAAACGTAAGCGCTTTCGCCATCGTATAGCGGAAGGCAGTAGCGCCGATTACAATGGACAGCGCGGGCAGGAAGCTGTGATGCAACAGGCTGCGCAGGTATTCCCAGGAAAACTGAAACGAACCTCGTGCGCCGCCCACCAGGGGGAACACCGGCCAGTAGTAAGTCAGGAGCATTAGCAGAACCAGCGCCAGGATGTAGTACGGCACCGGGTAGACAATGATGAGCAGCTTGTCCACCACCTGCATGGATAGGCGATTCGGGAAGTAGCCAGCCAGAGAGCCGAGTAGAATCCCCAGCAGCCAGGAGATGATGACCGAGGTGCCCAGCAATCCAATAGTCCAGCCGATGGCATTGCCGATCATTTCGTTAACCGGCGTGGGAAAGGCACTGAACGAAGGCCCCAGGTCGCCTTTCAGCACACGCTTCCAAAAACTGACGTACTGGTCGAAGGTGCTGCCCTGCAGCCCGTAGAGGTCTTGCAGCGTGTTGCGCATCCTCATGGCGGCTTCGGGATCCATCGTCTGAAAGGAAGTGACGCGGGCCACCGCCTGATCAACCGGGTTCACTGGCGAGAGGCGGGGAATCAGAAAGGTGATAGTTACCCCGACAAAGACGACCACGAACCATTGCGCCACGCGGGGCAAAATGAATTCTTTCAGCAAGGTCATAACGCGAGCATCCCCATCACTCAAGATCCATTTTAGCACCATAAGGGTTGGGAAATGCTGGGGCGCGAAGTAGCTTGCGCCCCAGCCGTGGCACTGTGGCCGATCACTGGACTGGTTTCAGGCTCTGGAAGGTGAACTTGCCGCCATGGAACCAGTACAACGGCATGTAGATCGGGTTTTCGGAGGTCGGGAACCCCGTCCAGTAGCGCTCATCCCAGGTGACGAACTTCTTGAAGCTGATGACTGGGATGGAGTACATGTTCTCCACCCAGTACTTGATGAAGTCGCGCGACACCTTCAGGCTTTCCTCGCTACCAGGGGCGGTGAGGGCCATGGCATCAATCATTTCGCCGAGCTGCGGGTCATTGAGCCGCATCGAGGCGAACCAGTTGCCACCCTTGTTGCGGACGTCCTCGCCCAGGGGGACGTAGTAGTCCGGATGGAGTTCGAGCACCTGTTGCCAGGTGTCGCCGTCGGCCTGAGAAAAGCTGAGCCACATGGTGGTGATGCCAAACTGCCCGACGTAACGGTTTTGATCCCACACGCTGCGCTCTGCGCCTTGCAGATTGACCTCGATGCCAAAGGCTTTCCACATGTCCGCCGCGGCGATTGCGGCGCGATAGGCATCGTTCTCATCCGGTGGAGCCTGGAGATCGATTGTCCAGCGCTTGCCGTCTGGGGTGAGCCACTTGCCATCGCTGTCGCGGCTGAAGCCGTTCTTGATCAGCAGTCGCTCCGCCACGTCAGGCGCATACTTCCACCAACCCGAACCGAACACCTGGCGAGGCGTGCCTGGCACCGTGTACCCCTGCGCCTCGGCCCAGGCCGCGATCTGATCGGGGACGGTGGGATCATAGGGCTTGAACATCACGCCTGGCTCGACCTCGATCTCCAGGTTTTGCAGCCACTCTTCCAGCGGGTCCTGGTAAAGCGCCATCAGCGAAGCGGTAGGCGTCACCGGGATGGCCGAGACTTTGGCCACGCCACCAATGTATTCGGTCTGCAGCTCGACGATGTTCAGCGCCAGCGCCAGTGCCCAGCGCACATCTTTGTTCTGGAACAGCGGATCGCCAAAGTTGAAGTTGAAGTGGCGGAAGTCAATTTCGTTCGGATAGGCCCAGGGGAAGTCGGTGTACCAGGAACGCGCGGTGGGCACGTCCTCCAGCACGGTCTGGAACGCCTCGAAGTCCATATCGAAGAAGACATCGAGTTCGCCCCGCGACATGGCAATGGCCTTCTTGGTGCTGTCGCCGTAGAAGATGATGAGCACATACTTCGGCCCCGGATTGCCCACCACGATGCCTGCCACGGTGCGCTCCCAGTCGTCGCGGCGGGTGTAAAGCTCCCAATATCCGTTGGGATCGTAATCGGTGGGGACATAGGTGCCCAGCACGACGGGGTTCGGGTCCTTATAGGTTACAGGGTCTTCCACCTTTTCCCAGACGTGCTTCGGCATGATGTAAATGCCGTTCCAGCGCGTTTCAAACAGCTTGTGGAAACGGGGATTCGGCCCGGTGAGGTTGAAGCGCACTGTGAAATCGTCCAGCTTCTCGACCGATTCCATGTACTGGTTGAGCTGCGCCGACCAGCCCATCTGATACAACCCTGGGTTGGCCTTGAGCAGTTCGACCGTGAAGACCAGGTCGTCCGCGGTAAACGGGACGCCATCGCTCCAGTAGATGTTGTCCCGCAGTTCGACCGTCATCTGCGTGAAGTCTTCGTTGTAGATGGGATCGGAGATGGCCGCGCCATAGATACGCTCCCCAGTTTCCTGGTCGCGATACCACAGTGTCTCCATCATCAGCGCATGACGGTGCGGGGTGTCGCCGCTCACCCAAAGGTTGTAGTTGCCGATGCCCGCCGAGAAACGATATATCTGATCCGCCACGAACACTTCTTCGCGGGGAACGTCTACGGGAAGTCCGCCCTGTGCGCGGCTCTCCCTCACCGACGCTATAGGAATAAGCATGACCGCCAGCAAGAGTACCACCAGGAAACGCTTTGCCATGTGGGAATCCTCCTTTTATTTTCAGGAGTACCAGGGCTGGCACTCCTCGCTCCCTAAGGACATCTAGTTGGGGGTAGAGTTTCGTTCTGTTCTTTGGGAGTCCTGCCTTTCTCCTCCGTGACTATTCAGGAAGAACGATCAGTAAATGGTTTCGGAACCGGTCCAGTGGACTCGCGGATAATGAGCCGCCAGCCGCTGGTGGTCATCTGGCGGGGACATTCAGGCTCGCTGAGCCTGTTGAGCAGCAGTCTGACTGCCTCACGACCTGCCTGCTCCGGTTCTCCAGCAACGGTGGTCAGCCGTGGTGTGGTGTAACGGGTGAAAGGAATATCATCGAACGCAGCTACCGAAAGATCACTGGGAACGCTCAATCCCAGATCGGCAGCGGCACGCAGCACGGCCATACCCAGCAGATCGTTAATCACCAGGACAGCAGTCGGACGGTCTTCACGTTGCAACAGGTCATAGGCGGCCTGATAGCCCTCTTCCAGCGATGGCCCGCATTGCTGGACCAAGGAGGGGTCAACCGGCAGGCCCACCTCCTGTAACACCTGATAATAGGTGAGCAGCCGATCGTGCCCTTGCTTTTCCTCCGCTACCCCGTACACAAAACCGATGCGCCGGTGACCCAGCTCGAGCAGATGCGCCATCAACGCGCGCGTGCCCTGGGCATAGCCCAGCAGCACCTGATCGAATTCCGAAGAAGCCGAGGTGATTTCGACGACGGGACGATGAGACTTGCGAAGTTGTTTGAGGAGTGCCACAGGCAGGGTCTTAAAGCCCAGGAGAAGGATGATACCGTCAATACGCTGCTGGGCCAGTTCCTTCAGGCCTTGCCTCTCCCGTTCGGGAGTCAGTGGATTCTGCGCCAGAAGCACACTGTAATTGGCGGCGTGAGCTTCGTCGCAGATACCTCTCAGGATTTGCCAGAAGAAGGGATTTTCGTAGATAGGGAGCGTTACGCCAATCGTCTTCGTGTTGCCGCTGCGCAGAGATTGGGCGCGGGCGTCCGGCTCGTACCCCAGAGCGGCGATGGCTTCCAGCACACGCTGGCGCGTTTCAGCGGAGATGGGGATGCGCTGGTTGGTCTGCCCATTCAAAACATAGGACACTGTCGCCCGTGACACTCCCGCCAGACGCGCTACCTCTGCCTGTGTTGGCCGTTTGCGTGACATCAAGATCGCCTCATTTGACACGAATCAACTTAATCGTGTAAATATAGATTATTGAGATTGATTTCATTTGTCAACCTCTCTGGTTAGGAGAAAAAATAGGTGCGGGCTGTTCGGGATGCGTCGTATACACACCCCAACGGCGAAAATGGGCATCCCCCTTGCAAAAACCAACCCTGAAGAGCTGCGAGTTTCACGACAAGAGGAAATCTCATGACCAAGATCACCCATCTTCTGTGCGAATATCGTGTCAACCCTCTGGGTATTGACGTTGCAGCGCCTCGCTTTAGCTGGCAGATGGTCAGTGACCGGAACGGGGCACGGCAGACCGCCTATCGCATTCTCGCTGCCAGCAGCCCTGATCTGTTAGGAGAAGGCAAAGCCGATCTATGGGATAGTGGCAGAGTCGAGACAGATCAGTCCGTGCACGTCGTCTATGCCGGGCCACGGCTGCAATCGCGCCAGCGCGTCTACTGGCAGGTGACCGTGTGGGATGAAACCAGCACGCCCAGCCAGAGTGAGCCGGCTTGGTTTGAGATGGGGCTACTGAGACGTGCAGACTGGAAAGCAAAGTGGATTGGTGCCGCACTGACCGGCGGACCGCGCACTACCATTCCTGCGCCCTACCTGCGCAAATCCTTTACGCTCCCTGGCGCAGTCCGAACAGCCCGACTGTACGTGACCGCGTTGGGGCTATATGAATGCTCGATCAACGGCCAGGCAGTCAGCGAAGATGTCTTTACCCCTGGCTGGATGGACTATCACAAGCGTATCCAGTATCAGGTTTACGATGTCACCCAACTGCTGCACGAGGGCGAGAACGTCATCGGCGCGATTCTAGGCGATGGCTGGGCCGTAGGTCACCTGGGATGGGACACCCGCCAGAAATACGTGGATCGGCCCCGCCTGCTGGCTCAGTTGGAAGTCACGCTGACAAATGGCCGCCGGATCACCGTCGTCACCGATCGCACGTGGAAGCATCAGTTCGGCCCGCTGCTGGAGAATGATTTCCTGATGGGCGAAGCCTACGACGCTCGCCTGGAGATGCCCGGCTGGGACAAGCCCGGCTTTGACGACAAAGGCTGGCTGCCGGTGGTGTTGTTCGCCGATCCTGGAGCGCTGCGGGTGGCTACCAACGGGCCGACGGTACGGCGTGTCGGTGAACTGAAGCCGGTGGGCGAGCCTGTGCTGCGGAGCAACTTCAGCACGCAGCGCTACATCTTCGACCTTGGGCAGAATATGGTCGGGCGCGTTCGGTTCAAGGGCAGCGCACCGGCGGGCACGACGATCACCCTGCGTTTCGCCGAAGTGCTCAACGCAGACGGCTCGCTTTACACAGCCAACCTGCGCGCCGCCCGCGCAACCGATTTCTACACGTTCAAGGGCGAAGGGGAAGAAGTCTGGGAACCTCGCTTCACGTTCCACGGGTTCCGTTATGTCGAACTCTCTGGTTATCCAGGCGAGATCACGCGCGATACTATCACTGGCGTCGTGCTTCATTCTGCGATGACACCAACCGGTGAGTTTGAATGCTCGGACCCGCTGCTTAATCAATTGCAGCACAACATTGTCTGGAGCCAGAAAGGCAATTTCGTTGATGTGCCTACGGATTGCCCTCAGCGTGACGAGCGGCAGGGGTGGACGGGCGACATTCAGGTTTTCGTGCGCACGGCTGCCTTCAATTTCGACATCGCTGGTTTTATGACCAAGTGGTTGCAGGATGTCGCAGATGCCCAGAATGAGCAAGGCTGTATCCCGCCCATCGTGCCCAAGGCTATCGCCCAGATGGACGACGGTGGCCCTGCCTGGGCAGACGCAGTGATCATCTGCCCCTGGACGCTTTACCTCGCCTATGGGGATCGGCGCATTCTGGAGAGGCTCTACCAGCCGATGACCCGCTTCATGGACTTCCTCGTCAGCACGAGTCCTGGTTACATCCGTTGTGCTCCCGAATACGAGGGATGGCCTGGCTTCGGCGACTGGCTCTCGATCAACGCGGATACCCCGCGCGACCTGATCGGCACTGCTTTTCTGGCCTACGATGCCAGCCTGATGGCGCAGATTGCCACAGTGTTGGGCAAAACCCGCGACGCGGCCCGCTATCGCCGGCTCTTCGCAGAAGTGAAGAAGGCTTTTGGAGCACGCTACCTGAAAGGTAGCCAGGTAAGGCGATCTTCTGTGCGGCCCTCCGAATTGCGGAAAATGGTGGAACACGCCGATGCTCTCTCGCGCGGAAACCTGAAGATGGCCGACTATGGCCCTGTCACCTCGGAGGTATTCAACACCGATCTCTTTACGCCCACGCAAACATCTTACGTCCTGGCGCTGCACTTCGATTTGCTGCCGGAGAGACTGCGCCCACTGGCGATAGCGGAACTGGTGGCCGACATTGAGCGGCGTGGTATGCATCTTTCGACCGGCTTTGTCGGATCGCCCTATCTACCCCATGTGCTCAGCAACAACGGACGGTTGGACATCGCCTACGCGCTACTGCACCAGAAGACATGGCCCTCTTGGCTATACGCGGTCACACAGGGAGCGACCACCATCTGGGAGCGTTGGGATGGCTGGACCGAGGAAAACGGTTTCCAGGACCCCGAAATGAACTCGTTCAACCATTATGCCTATGGGGCAATCGGCGCGTGGCTTTATAACACCGTGGCCGGGATTGAAATCGATCCAACACAGCCTGGGTACAAGCATATCATCCTGCGCCCGCAACCCGGCGGCGGTCTGACCCGCGCCAAAGGTAAGCTCAGAACTCTGTATGGCGAACTAGTATCAGAATGGGAGATCGTTAACAGCGCGTTTCAGTGGACTGTTGTTGTGCCGCCCAACACAACTGCAACCGCCTATCTACCGGTGAAGGATCGGCATACTATCACCCTGAACGGGCTGGCTGTCAGCGGCGCAGTGCACGAGCTTGTGGCTGGCACCTATCAGTTTGTCATCGCGGGCGGTTGGTAGAAGTATCTGCAGGGAACGATTCGCAAGAGCAGAACCACTTGCGTTCGTTCCCTGTCGCTGGCAAGAGAGAACGCTTACACAGAGTCTGGGAGCAATTCCGAAAGGGAATGGATAAGATAACGGGTGACGGTATAACACAAGAATGACACCTGTCCGCACTGCCAACGCACTGACCAGCAAGTCAAAGCGGGGCACAACGCTTCAGGGAGTCAGCGCCACCTGTGTCGGGTGTGTCGCTGCAAATACACCCCCGCGCCCAAGAGGCACGGCTACAGTGAGGAGATGCGCCGCCAGGCGCTGAGATGTACGTAGACGGGATGGGGTTTCGGCGCATGGCGCGTACGCTGGGGGTGGCCCACCGCACGGTTATCAACGGGGTGAACGCCCACGCTGCCCGCCTGCCGGACGAGCCGTCCGTCCTGTGAACGGATCGGATGAGTTGTTGACGGCATGACCTGGCGCGGCTCGTGCGCCGCTCGCGGTGCCTCTCGCGCTGCATTCGTGCCTTGCGGCGCGCCGTCAAGTTCTTTGTCTTTGCCTGGAACCAGTGTCAGATGCATAAACGTCAGTTCCCACCCTGTCCGAGATTTCCTATACCCGTGAACTTATCCACTTTCCAGAGCAAAGTTCTTGACAAGCCAAACGATTTGGTATACTCTGGAAACAACTTATTTCACTGAGTGATGAAAGTCGCCATGAGCAAACCACGACGTGGTGATCGAGAGCTAATGCGGGCGATGAACCGCAACCTGATTCTGAACATCATCCGGAGTCAGGGGCCGCTCTCGCGCACACAGCTCACCGAGCTTTCCGGTCTGAGTGTGGGAGCCGTTTCGCAAATCGTCAACGAATTGCTTACCACCGGTTGGGTCTACGAGGTGGGCGAGAGCGACTATACTGGTGGTCGCCGCCAGGTGATGCTTCGGCTGAATCCCACCGCCGGCTATGTGGTCGGTCTGAAACTCATGGAAAACCGCGTCGTAGGCGCAATCTGCGACCTGGAAACCACCGTGCTCAACTACGTCGAGCACCCTCTCACTGGTGTCCACACGCCGGATGCGATCGCCGAGACGTTGGCGCAGATCGTCATTCAGGCGCTCTACGATACCGGCATCACCCGCGAGAAAGTGCGCGGCGTGGGCATCGGTCTTGCCGGTGTGATCAACGGCGAGACAGGCATCGTGCACTATTCGCCGTTCTTCCACTGGCAGCACATCCCGCTCGCTGACCGGGTGTCGCGATATCTGGGGCTACCCGTCTACCTGGACAATGATGTCAATACGCTGACCATCACTGAGCAACTGTTTGGCTCTGGGCGCGATGTGGCCAATTTCGCCGTAATGACCATCGGGCGCGGCGTAGGGTTGGGCGTGGTGATCAATCACGCGATCTATCGCGGACACAAAGGAGGCGTGGGCGAACTGGGGCATGTGACCGTGGTGCCCGACGGCCCTCTGTGCGACTGCGGCAAACGCGGATGTCTGGAAGCACTTGCCGCCGATCCAGCCATCTTCCGCACTGTGCAAGGGAAGCTTGCTCTGGGTGCCCCTCCTACCCTGGAAGCGATTGCTCAGGCAGCAGAACAAGGAAACAAGACCGCGCATGAGGCTTTGGCTCGCAGCGGCTACTACCTAGGCCTGGGGCTGGCGATAGTCGTCAACCTCTTTTGCCCGGACCTGATCATCATCAGCGGCGAAGGAGTCAGCGCGGGCGCGCACCGCCTCAATCCCATGCTCAATACGCTACGCCAACATACCTTCAATGGCCTGCTCGACGGCGTAGAGATTCTGGTCAAAGCGACTGACGACCGGGCCTGGGCCAGGGGAGCCGCCAGCCTGGTCGTAGGCAAGCTGTTTGAGTCGCCGCTGGTTAGTTCCCAATCGTCAGTCAGCACTCAGTAGTTTTTTTGAGCAGAAATTTTCAGTCATTGAAGAAAGGTAGCGTGTGGCCGGTAACCGTGGCATACGAAAATGGGGATGGGTGCTGATCTTTCTGGCCCCCAGCCTGATTGGTCTGCTGGTATTCACCGTAGGCCCCATCCTTTATTCGCTCCGGCTGACCCTCTACGATTGGAATCTGCTCTCCGAGCCGCGCTATATCGGCACCAGGAATTTCGAGGAGCTTTACCACGATCAGGAATTCTGGACTGCTTTCGGACATACGCTGACTTATCTCATCCTCTATATCCCGGCGGTGCTTGTGCTGGCATTGGGCACAGCGCTGCTGCTCAACCGGCCCCTGCGCGGCATGGCCTTTTTCAGGACGGCGACTTTCATCCCGGTGGTATCGTCATGGGTGGTCGTCGCTCTCATGTGGAAGTGGATTTTCAACCCGCGTTATGGTTTGCTGAACTACTTGCTCGCCCAGGTTGGCATCCGAGGGCCTGCTTGGCTGTTCGATCCCGATACGGCGCTCTATGCGATCATCATCGCCAGCGTCTGGAAAGACATTGGGTTTATTGCTGTCATGTATCTGGCTGGCCTGCAGGGTATCTCTGTCACGTACTATGAGGCCGCGCATATTGATGGTGCGCGCCCCTGGCAGACGTTCTGGTATATCACTCTGCCTCTTCTCACCCCGACCACGTTTTTTGCGTTGATCATCTCGCTGATCAACGGCTTCCAGATATTCGAGCAGGCGTGGCTGATGCCGGAGAGCTTCGCGCGCAGCGGCACGACCGTCGTGGTGGAGCAGATTGTAAACAACGCTTTTCGCTACAACCGCATGGGCTATGCAGCCACCATGTCGTGGGTGTTGTTTGCGGTGATCTTCGCCGTCACGCTGATTCAACTCCGGCTGCAGAGTAGATGGGTGCATTACGAACTATGAACCGCACAGCGATAGCAGCTACCCCGGCACCTCGCCCGCTGGTCTCGGCAGCGTTCTTGGACGGGCTGGCGTATCTGTCCCTGGTGATGTTGGCCCTTGTCATGCTGATTCCCTTCATCTGGATGGTCAGCACCTCGCTGAAACCGGTGGAATACGTTCTGCGGGCCGAACCGCAGTTCATCCCCGATCCTCTCAGCACGAACAGCTACACCGACCTGTTCAAGCTGATGCCCGTTGACCGGATGCTCCTGAACAGTGCCCTGGTCTCGGTAGTGGGTACAGCAGGGCGCGTCGTTGTGTCGGCGATGGCGGCATATGCTTTTTCGCGGCTGGAATGGCGGGGGCGCAACCTGGTATTCGTGCTGTATCTCTTGACGATGATGGTTCCCCGTCAGGTGACGCTCATCCCCCAGTTCATCCTGGTTCGTGAGCTGGGCTGGGTCAACACCTATCAAGGGCTGATCCTGCCTGGGCTGTTCAGTGCGTTTGGTGTGTTCCTGTTGCGGCAATCCTTCCTGGGCATGCCGCGCGAGTTGGAAGAGGCAGCCTTCATTGACGGGGCCAATCATCTCACCGTCTTCTGGCGGATCGTGTTGCCATTGTCCCGGCCCGCCCTCGCGACGCTGTCCGTTCTCAGCTTCATGGAATATTGGAACTCGTATCTGTGGCCGCTGTTCGTGGCGCGTAAAGATGTCTTTATGACGCTACCGGTTGGCCTGGCCAAATTACAAGGAGGTCCCAGGGCACTGACACAGTGGAATATGGTCATGGCGGGGGCAGTGATCACCGTGCTGCCCATTCTCATCGCGTATTTGTTGGCTCAGAAGTGGTTTGTTCGCAGCGTGACTCTCAGCGGCATCAAGGGATAGACCACCCTTCGTTTCCCATGCACGATTTGTTGATTGGAGGAACCTTGCCATGTCTCGCAAATTGCTTGTCGCGCTCGTGATCGTCAGCCTGCTGGCTGCCATGTTGCCAGCGGCAAGCCTGGCCCAAAGCCAGGTGACGATCCGCTATTTCAACTTCTCGTCCGATCCCGATCACGTCGAGGACCTGGCGCGCATCGTCCAGGCCTTCGAAGCGCAAAATCCGGGGATCAAGGTCGAGGTCTCCAGCGCACCCTATAGTGACTACTTCACCCTACTGCAGGCGGACTTCGTAGGAGGCGATCCGCCCGATGTGTTCGAGTTGAACTACGAGAATTTCGTTAGCTACGCGGCCAACGAGGTGTTGCTCGACTTGAGCGCCTATCTGCCTGAGGAAACGCCCTACTATCCGCGTGCACTGGCCGCATTCCAGTACAAGGGCATTCAGGGCGCACTGCCAGAGACCTTCTCTACCGTGCTGCTGTTCTACAACAAAGACCTCTTCGACCAGGCTGGCGTGGCCTACCCTACCCCTGACTGGACCTGGGCCGACGCCGTCGCTGCGGGCAAAGCGATCCGGGCGTTGGGCGACGACATCTGGGGGCTTTACTCGCCCATCCAGTTCTGGGAGTTCTACAAGAAGGCCGGGCAGAACGGCTGCCAGTTCTTCAACGAGGACATGTCCGAGTCTACGATCAACGCACCCGAATGCGTTGAAGCGCTGGAGTTGATGCTCAGCTTCATCGAAGAAGATGTGATGCCCGACGCGGTCGAAATGGCGGGCGTCTCGAACGAAGATCTGTTCAAGCAAGGCAAGCTGGGCATGGTCGTCACGGGCATCTGGATGTTCGCCCTGTTTCAGGATGCGCCTTTCGAATGGGACATCGAGCTTGAACCGGGTATGGCTAACAAGGGGCATCATTTCTTCGCCAACGGTGTGGCTGTGGCCGCCAGTACAGAGCATCCTGAGGAAGCCGCGGCCTGGGCGCAGTTCCTCACCGCCAGCGAGGAAGCTGCCACTATCCGCGTCGAAACCGGCTGGGAACTCCCCGCGCTCGACAAACCCGAATACTTCGAGTCCTATCTGGCGCTTGACAAGCCCGCCAATCGCCGAGCCGTCTTTGCAGCGCTGGAAAGCCCGATCGTGCCGCCGGTGATCGAACGTCAGAATGAAATGCAGGACACGATCAACAACCTCCTCAACGCAGTTGCCAATGGGGAGCTTGATCCCCAGACCGCGCTCGATATGGCCAAGCAAGAACTCGACAAACTGATCCAGTAGCTCTCCCGAGGCTGATGGCGGAGAGTGTGGCCGCCATCAGCCTCCTTTGAGTGATGCTATGAATCTGATTGCAAGCAGTCTGGAGACGATCCTCGCCGGGCAAGTGCCCAGCGGCGCTTACGTGGCCTCGCCGACGTTCTCGCAGTACCGTTACTCGTGGTTGCGCGACGGTACATGGATCGCCTACGCGATGGACAGCGTTGGCAGGCACGACAGCGCTCGTGCCTTCTATCTTTGGGTCGGACGGGCGCTGGCGGGCCAGCAGGGCCGGCTCGAACGGCTGTGGCAAAAACTCCAGCGCCACGAGACACCCGACGAAGCAGACTACCTGCCGACGCGCTTCACGCTCGATGGAGAGATCAGCTCTGATTTCTGGTGGGACTTCCAGCTCGATGGTTACGGCACCTGGCTGTGGGGGCTGGCGGCGCATGTAGACCTCACCGACGATCGCGACCTGTGGGCTACTCTCGAACCCTGGGTAGCACTAACCGTACGCTACATTGCAGCACTGTGGCAGTCTCCCAACTACGATTGTTGGGAAGAACACCGCGAGCGTATTCACGTCAGCACGCTGGCAGCGCTCTACGGCGGGGTGAGTGCTGTGCAGCGTCACAGCCCCGCCCTGGTGCCTGACAGTCTACCTGAGGATATCCGCTCCTTCACGCTGGAAACAGGAATCGCTCCCGAAGGCCATCTGGTCAAGTACCTTGGCTCTAGCGCGGTAGATGCCAGCCTGCTTTGGGCGGCAGTGCCCTATCGCCTCGTTGAAGTCACCGACGAACGCTTTGGCCAAACGCTGGCCCGGATCGAGCGCGATCTGCACCGTTCGGGCGGCGGCGTATACCGCTACCAGGATGATGTGTACTACGGCGGCGGAGAGTGGCTTCTGCTGACGGCATGGCTGGCCTGGGTCTATCTTGAGTTGGATCGCGTGCCCGAAGCATGCGACCTGCTGGCCTGGATCGAGGCGCAGGCCACGCCCGACGGCGCGCTGCCCGAACAGGTCTCCGATCATCTGCTTCATCCTGAACACTATGCCGAATGGCAGCAGCGCTGGGGCAAAGTGGCATGCCCGCTGCTATGGTCGCACGCGATGTACCTGATCGTCAAATCCTTACTCGAAAAGAGAATCTAGCATGGTGGAAATCATCCACACTCCCAGGGGACAGGAACACCCCTACGAACAATTGCCGGAAGAGCGCTTTCCTCGCGAGCCGCTGGCAGGGGAAACTTTTGAAGTGGGCATTGTCACCCGTCCGCCTGGCCAGGTGAGGGCTGTCCGCGTTCTCACGCGGCAGGACGGTGTCGCCGGGCCGATCGTCGCCGCCTACCGGATTGCCGACTGGCAGCCGCGACGGGAAGCAGGGGTCGGAGCAGAATTTCTGGAGCGGATGGTCGCCATCGAGCAGGATGTCTGGCGGGCACAACTCACCGCGCCTGCATGTGGCCATACTCTCACCTACTGGATCGAAGCCGACGGATACACCACCCCGGAATATGTCTTGCGCGGCGAAGCATGGCAGGCGTCCCCCTACACCCTGTCGCTGGTCGAGGCCCAGGCGGGACAGTGGACCATGTCGCTCCAGCGTGGACAGGGCGAGAGGCTACCCATGCTTCCCACTCCGCTGCCTGCCATCCAAACGGTTGAATGGCTGACCGATGGCGCGCGCGCCCGACGGGTGCGCCTTGCCTTCGCCTGCGCGTCCGAAGAAGCGTTCTTCGGCCTGGGCGAGCGTTTCAATGCCCTCAATCAACGCGGTGAGATTCTCGACGTGCGTTGTTACGAGCAGTACAAGAACCAGGGAAAGCGCACCTACCTACCCATTCCCTTCCTCCTCTCTTCCGAAGGGTACGGTGTGTATGTCGCCAGCGCCCGCTGGATGCAATTCGACCTGGCCGCCAGTCAGCCAGATCGCTGGGTGCTGGAAGCCGATCTGGGGCCGGACGAGACTCTGTCCCTGATCTGGTTTGCTGACGATTCGCCACTGGAGATCATCGGTCAGTTTGCCCGGCTGACGGGACCGGTGGTGCTGCCGCCCCTGTGGGCTTTCGGCCTGTGGATGAGCGGCAACGAGTGGAATTCGCAGGCCCGTGTGCAGCACGAGGTCGAA
>AMZC01001531.1_pt1 | contig 17740 bp, 18 predicted proteins | sample 948551 | NCBI WGS metagenome assembly AMZC01 (sample SAMN01120625, study PRJNA171369) | bioreactor sludge metagenome | biome: sludge; isolation source: anaerobic thermophilic cellulolytic sludge from lab reactor | place: China: Hong Kong, Shek Wu Hui wastewater treatment plant | collected... | reverse complement strand
AAGGCCGGAGAGCTGCTGTACCACATGATGATCGCGGTGGTGTCGGTCACCCTGCTGATCGCCATCGCGCTGGGCCGGAGGGAGTCGCTCGTCGTTCTCGTCGCGATCCCGGTGACTCTGGCCCTCACGCTGCTGGTCTTCTACCTGTACGGCTACACGCTGAACCGGATCACCCTGTTCGCGCTGATCTTCTCGATCGGCATCCTCGTGGACGACGCGATCGTCGTGGTGGAGAACATCGTGCGCCACTACAGGATGCCCACGGCTCAGAGGGAGTCGACCATCCGGACCGCGGTGCTGGCCGTCGACGAGGTTGGCAACCCGACGATCCTGGCGACGTTCACGGTCATCGCGGCGATTCTGCCGATGGCGTTCGTCGGCGGCCTGATGGGGCCCTACATGAGGCCGATCCCCGTGGGCGCCTCGGCGGCGATGATCTTCTCGCTTCTGATCGCGTTCATCGTGACGCCATGGGCGGCCGTGCGGATCCTGAAGTCGGACTCGGGCCACCACCACGAGGGCCAGGACGATTGGATGACCCGGGTCTACAAGGCAGCCATGAACCCGCTTCTGCACAACGCCAAGGTGCGATGGAGCTTCCTGATTGGCGTGGTGGTGCTCCTCCTGGCGTCCATGTCGCTGGTTCTGCTGAAGGTCGTGACGGTGAAGATGCTGCCGTTCGACAACAAGAACGAGTTCCAGATCATCGTGGACATGCCGAACGGCACCACGCTGGAGCGAACGGCCGCCGCCACCAAGGCTCTGGCGGACTACGTTGCCACCATTCCGGAGGTCGAAGACTACCAGCTCTACGTGGGGACGGCCAGCCCGTTCAACTTCAACGGATTGGTGCGCCACTACTTCATGCGGTCGCAGAGCTACCAAGCCGACATTCAGGTCAACCTGGTCGGCAAGGGCGAGCGGAAAGCGCAGAGCCACGACATCGTGAAGCGAATCCGGCCTGAGATCGCACGAATCGCCAAGGAATGGGGAATCCGCGCGAAGGTGGCCGAAGTGCCGCCCGGCCCGCCCGTGCTCCAGACCCTCGTGGCCGAGGTCTACGGGCCGACGCTCGAGCAGCGTCTGGAGACGGCGCGGAAGGTGAAGGAGATCTTCTCCACCACCGAGGGCGTCACGGACGTGGACTGGTACGTCGACGATCCGCAACCCACCTACCGGTTCGTGGTCGATCGGGAGAAGGCGGCGCTGGCCGGCGTGGACGTGTCGTCCATCAACCGCGCCATCCGCGCGGCGTTGGGCGGCCTGCAGCTCGGGCTGCTGCACGACGAGGGAAGCTACGAGGACGTGCCGGTGGTGATCCGTCTGCCGCGGGAGTCCCGGTCGGCCCTCAACGAGCTGGACCAGGTCACCATCGCCTCGCGCAGCGGGCGGGCGGTTCCGCTCAGGGAGCTGGCGCGACCGGTGGAGGTCCCCGGTGAAACAGCGATCTATCACAAGAACCTGCAGCCGGTGGTGTACGTCACCGGCGACGTGGTCGGCAGGCAGGAGAGCCCCGTGTATGCGATCCTCGCGATGAACAAGAAGCTGGACCAGCTGCGCTTCGGAGACGGCGTCAAGCTGAACATTCTGAGCACGCACCAGCCGTTCACCACCGAGACGCCGCAGATGAAGTGGGACGGGGAGTGGCACATCACCTACGAGGTGTTCCGAGACCTCGGGATCGCCTTCGCGGTGGTGCTGATCCTCATCTACATCCTCGTGGTGGCATGGTTCCAGGACTTCCGCACCCCGCTGGTGATCATGGCCCCGATCCCGCTGACGTTGGTCGGCATCCTGCCGGGGCACGCGCTGATGGGCGCGTTCTTCACCGCGACGTCCATGATCGGGTTCATCGCGGGTGCGGGAATCATCGTCCGCAACTCGATCATTCTGGTCGACTTCATCGAGCTGAGGCGGCGACAGGGTCTGCCCCTCGACGAGGCGGTGATCGACGCCGGCGCGACGCGCTTCCGGCCGATGCTCCTGACGGCCGCCGCGGTGATCGTCGGATCCTTTGTGATCCTCTTCGACCCGATCTTCCAGGGCCTGGCGATCTCGCTGATGGCCGGAGAGATCGCATCAACGCTGCTCTCCCGCGTCGCGGTTCCGGTCCTGTACTTCATGATGCGGTCGCGCGACGAGCGTCGGGCGGCGCGGGCCACAGCCCAGCCATGAAAGCGGTGGGAGGGTGGCGCACCGAAGCGCCGCCCTCCCGCCTTCCACGTGACTCAGTCCCGAAGGTCGAGCGGGCGATCGTCCCCGGCTTCCGCCTGCTTCAGCCGCCTCTCCGCCTCCTGGAGCACGGGCTCCGGCGTGCGGAACAGCAACCCTACGAGGAACACCACCACCGCCCCGACCAAGGCGAACCACGTGAAGGAGACCTTCGGGAGCCAATCCGGCCGCACGAACTCGCCCGTGTAGCCGAACCACGGGGCGACCGTGTTGGCGACCATGATGTGCATCTCGCCCAAGACGACCGTTGCGAACAGGCCGCAGGTGACGGCGATCAGGTTGCCCCGGTCCGATCCACGGTTCTTGGTCAGCATCCCCAGCAGGAAGACGCCCAGCATCGGGCCGAGGATGAAGCCGGCGATGCCCAGCACGACCGGGATGATCCGCACCTCCGGGTGGTTCACCTTGGCGTAGGCGAACACTCCCGCGACGACGATCATCAGGATCGCGAACAGCACCGTGAAGAACCGGGCGGCTCCCACGTAGTGGCCCTCGGACTTGCCCTTGAAGCGTCCCAGGTACCAGTCGTTCGTGGCGCTGGTGGCCAGGGCGTTGAGCGCGGCGGAGAGCGAGCCCATGGCCGTCGCGAAAACGCCTGCCAGCACGAAGCCGCGCACGCCGATCGGCATCACGTTGAGGATGTAGGACCCGAAGACGTCGGCCGTGGCGTCCGGCTTGTACGTCGGATCCTTCTGGTAGTAGGCGTAAAGCAGGATGCCGATGAAGGTGAACGCCGCCGCGATCGGTAGGTCCATGATGGCCGCGGTCATCAGGCTCTTCTTGGCCTTCCGGTGGGTCTCCGAGGTGAGCAGCCTCTGCACCATGTCCTGGTCGGTTCCGAACGCGGCCATGTTGCCGACCGTCGCACCGATGAGCGCCGAGAAGAGCGTGTAGTCGCTCCAGAGGATCAGCTTCACATAGTGCCAAGCGTTCATGACGGAGACGTGGTGCTCCTTCATGTAGGCCTGAATCCGTTCGGGTTCGAAGCCGCTGACGAAATACCCCTGCAGGGTGCGCATCTGCGGCACCGCGTCGAGAAAGGCCTGCCAGCCGCCGATGTGCCAGAGAAGGGTTCCGATCGCTACGAGCGCGCTGCCGAACATCAGCGTCGCCTGGATAACGTCCGTCCAGATGACGGCCTTGATGCCCCCGATGGCCGTGTAGATGCATGTGGCGATCGTCAGCGCCACGATGGCGACGAGGTAGGGGGTCACGGAAGAGACCGCGCCCTGCGTGAAGTGCACGTCCTTGCCCTGGACGAACAGCTGCCACGCCAGCACCATCACCAGCGACGGCACGAACAGTCGGGTGCCAGAAGCCAGAGTGCGCATGATCAGGAAGAGCGCGGAGACGTACTTCCTCGAGAGAGGGCCGAAGCGCACCGCGAGGTAGTCGTAGACGGTGTAGACTTTGAACTGATAGTAGGGCTTGAGGAAGATCCCCGCGACCAGCCACCGCCCCAGGATCACGCCGAACACGAGTTGCACGTAGGCCAGACTGCGTTTGTCGTAGCCCTCCCCGGGGGCTCCGAGGAAGGTGGCGGCGCTGGTCTCGGCCGCGATGATGGAGGCCATCACGGCCCACCACGGCACCTGCCGGCCGCCCAGGGCGAAGTCGCTGAGACTGCGCTCCCGGCGGCCCATGTACAGGCCGATGGAGACGATCGCGACGAAGTAGAGAACGATGATCAGGCCGTCAACGAGCAAACCCACAGCAGGACGATTCTGCACGGGGTTCGGCGCTTCCTGCAATCGCCCTGCGGGTCAGCGCTCGTGGCCGAACAAGCGTCCGCCGCCCATCGCCTTCCTCCAGGCGTCGCGCCATCGATGAACCTCGACCACGCCGATCTCCGGCAGCGGCCTGCGCTCCTCGGGGGAAGGCAGGGGAGGGAAGGGCCGTCCGGGCATGGTCTGATACCAGTAGGCTACGCTGGCCAGCTCCAGAGTGAGGTTGTTCGCGTGCCCGTGCTCGATGCTGGCGCGGAGCGACCGCTGGAACCGGATGGGATCCTCCAAGTGGAACCGGTACACGTGCGTGCGACCGAGCCACCCGAAGCGCGCCGAATCGTTGCCTCTGCCGGGCGCCCTGGCGGTGCCGAAGTACGGGTGCAGGTAGTGCTCGTCCGGGCTCCAGCTTTGGTTGAAGTAGTCCTCGGTGCCGGTCCCGTGGGCGCTGCCCGGCCAAGGCTCGCCGTCGACGAGGAACATGTCGTCGCCCTCCCCGTACCAGATCGGGCTCGGGCAGTTGATGTAGTAGTTCACGCCCACGAAGTGCCCCTTGCCCTCGCACTCGCAGAAGAGGTAGTTCCGCTCGTCCGATGGGTTGTTCGCGAAGGGGCCGAACACCGCCCACTCGTTCTCCACATCGCCGGTGGCGCTTTCCGGACTCGTGAGCTCCTGGTGGTACCAAGCGTGGAATCGGCCCATGTCCTCGGGGATGCTGGGGTGTTCCTCGTAATCCACGTAGTAGTAGAACGCGGACACGTCGTGCGTTCCTTGGTTCTCGACCGTGATGCGGGCGCCTTGGCCGAAAGGCATCGGGAAGTAGCTCACGAGGGCGTTCCCGTCTCGGGGAGCGGCCGCCAAGGGAAGCGAGACGAAGTTGTACTTCATTCCCCACCCCTGCCCGAAGAAGTCCCCGATGGGCGACTCGACGCTGGGATGCTCGCACCCATCCCAGTAGCACCGCAGAACGAGGTTCCGCCGGTGGAGCGGGTCGTCGCAGGCGATGGTGATCCCAATGTGGCGGATGATCCCCGCGCCGGCGATCTCTGCGATCGTTCTGCATTCACCCTTGGGAATGGACACGGCGTCGGCGTTGCCGCCTGTTCGGTCGAAGGAGGAGATGCGGCGGGATTTGGCGTCGACGATGCGGGCGATGTTGGCGAGAGGACCCTGAGACATGGCGGTGCACCCCGCAGGTTTGTTTACCCCAGAGGAACTCCGTGTGGTTTCAGCAAGAGCCGCAAATGTGGTTGCATATTTATTCAGGTTGTGTTATATTGATGGTGTCGGGTAAGCGATCCCGGCACCTTCGAGGAGGAACCATGCGACGTTGCACCGCTCGCCGAGGCTTCACGCTCATTGAACTCTTGGTCGTGATCGCCATCATCGCGATCCTCGCCGCCATCCTGTTCCCGGTGTTCGCGCAGGCCAAGCAGGCCGCCAAGCGGACCGGGACCCTTTCGAACCTCAAGCAGAACGTGCTTGGCGTGATCATGTACGCCAACGACAACGACGACGGCGTCATTCCCACTTGGCAGGACGGAGCATGGGTGTACGGAGACGGCATCCACGGCGCCTACGCCATCCAGAAGCTGTATCCCTACACGAAGAGCATCGACCTCGCTTGGGACATGTCCGAGCCGATTCCCAACTTCGTGGGCGGCCGGCCCATGCCCGGCGACCGATACTGGGGAGACTGGACGGCCGCCGGCACGCTCGGCTGGTCGAACGGTGGGATGATGTACTGCGCCGTCTGGCCGCGTCCGCCTCGGGTGATCAGCGCCCAGGAGTACGTCTCCGAGCTGATGATGCTGGCCTCGGCCAAGGGGCCGGACCCGATGGGGATGCCCTTCTTCACCGAGACTCAGCCTTCCTGCTACCAGAAGAGCGGCGGCCGCTGGGACGACCCCCAGGCTCCCGGCAAGGCGGCGTTCGAGTGGCACAACGGCGGCCTGCCGAGCGGCTACATGGATGGGCACGCCGGCATCGCGAAGGGCATGATCTACGTGGCTCCGAACAACGACTGCGATGCCCAGACCTACCAGTGGTGGGCTGAGAAATCCAGCCGTGGCGACTACACGCCCAACAACCCTTGGTCCGAGCACTACCTGACCCCGCGCGTTCTGCACTACTGGGGCACGTGGTGGTCTGCGACGGAGTGAGGCGGATGCGGAAGGAGATCAGTCCGAAGGCTGCGATCGTCATCATCGCCGTAGCGGTCGTCATCGTGGCGGCTGTGGTCTACCAGCTGGTGTTCAAGCCGGCGCAGGCGCCCACGGTGAAGCCGAGGCCATGGTCGCCGTCGTACGGCGGCGGGCCGGCCGGCGCGCCACCCTCGCAGCGCTGAACCGAAGGCCGAGACCGTTCGCGGGTCCGCTCCCCACGGGACGCGGACCCGCGTTCGTTTCGCCTGGACGCTGTGCCCCGAACGGCGTAGACTGCAGACGATGATCGCGACACTCTGCCTAGCCATGGCCGTGGCCGCGGGCCCCTCTTGGGAGGCGAACTTCAACCCGGATGGAACGCCGAGGCCGCTCCAAGATCCGGCCGACACAACCGTGTGGCCGAACCGAGTGAGCCCCGCGAACGGGGACGCCTGGATCCCGCGCAACCACGACCGCATTCGGCTCATGCGCCCGAGGCTGCTCCTGATCAACTTCTCGAACCAGGTCGAGCCGTCCAAACCGATGCGCCTGTTCACGGAACTGATGGCCGCCCTGAAGGAAAGCAGCCGCTACCACGGGTACAAGGAACCCTCGGCGCCGGCGTTCCTCGAGTACCAGGTGTGGCGGTACGTGGACCTGCGCGATCCGGACCGCAAGACCGGAAACTCTCGGTGGGCGCCGGTCAAGGCCGGAGTGGAGCAGGGGATCAACTGCGACTACGGCGGCTTCTTCAGCGACCGGTTCGCCCGAGCGATCGGGGTGCGGGACCCGAAGAGCCCCAGTCGCTTCCTCAGGCTCGACGAGCTGATCGATCGGGGCTTCGTGCACGAGGTCTGGTTCACGGCGGCTCCGACGAACGACTTCCGTTGCCTCGAGTGCGTCGAGATGAAGAACGCGTACGACGAGAAGTTCCGCAAGATTCCCGGCAAGGTCGTGCAGGCGGGCAACGGCGGCGACCCCGATCAGAAGTGGACCGGAAGACCGGTTCGAATCAACTGCCTCAACGAAACCAGAGGCATCGGCTGCGGCATGGAGAACCTGGCGCACTCATTCGAAGGACTCGCGCACAGCCGAGCGATCCCGTACTTCACGAAGTACTTCCACGAGTACGCGATGTTCGATCTGGACAAGCGCTACGGGTTGCCGTTCGAGAGCTACTATCCCCTCTGGGGCGAGGGGAAGGGAATCTCCTATCCCGACCCCCACACGGCCGTCGTGACGGACGGCGAGCGCACTTGGCGCCTGGAGAACTACGTTGCGGCGGGCGGCAACGTGCACTTTCCACCGAACGGAAGGCGCCACTACGACCAAGCGAACGAGGAGCCCGTGATGTCGACCATCGAGGATTGGCGCTGCGGCTCCGGACCCGGCGGAAAGGACTTGGCCAAGCCTTGGACCAGCGAAGTGCTGCGCCGCTATGCCGAGCTGGCGCCGGACTGCATGGGCCGGTGGCTGGTCTACTGGCGCCAGAACGTGCCCGGATACCGGAACAAGGCGAAGGACGATGAAGGCCGGCCGATGAAGAACTGGTGGGTGTTCCTGTTCTACTGATGCCCGCGAGGTCCGCGCGGACGACGCCGCGCCGTGGCAAAATGAGGGCGGTCCCAAGGAGATCCTTCCCGCGATGAGTGTCCCCACCCCGTTCGTTCCCCGGCGCAAGACGAGAGTCGTTCGCGTTGGCAGCGTGGCGATGGGCGGATCGCTTCCGGTGCTGGTCCAGTCCATGGTCACCGAGGAGACTCGGAACGTCGAGGCTTGCGTGGAGCAGATCATCGCCCTGCATCGGGCCGGTTGCGAGCTGGTCCGCGTTACAACGCCGAACCTCGGTGAGGCGCAGTGCCTGGAGGAGATCCGGGCGAAGGTTCGGGAAAGGCATCAGGACGTTCCGCTGACGGCCGACGTCCACCACCAGGGCAGCGCCATCGCGATCGAGGCCGCGAAGCACGTGGACGAGGTGCGCCTGAACCCGGGCCTGTTCGTGTTCCGGAAGGAGGCGAAGGAAGAGTACACCCCCGGGGACCAGCGAGAGGAGCTCGAGGCGATCGAGGAGTCGCTGGCGCCGGTCATCGAAGCGCTTTTGCGGCACGACCGGGCGCTGCGCATTGGGGTCAACCACGGCTCCCTGTCCCCCCGCATCCTCGCGACCTATGGGGACACGCCGAACGGCATGGTGGAGAGCGCCCTGGAATACGTGCGGATCTGCGAGAAGCTCGGCTTCCGCAACATCAACATCTCCGCGAAGGCGTCCCGCGTGCCCATCATGGTGGCCGCCAACCGCCTGCTGGTCCAGCGGATGGGCGAGGAGGGCATGGACTATCCCATCCACCTCGGCGTGACCGAGGCCGGAGACGGGGAGTACGCGCGGATCAAGTCGACCGCCGGCATCGCCACGCTGCTGCTGGAGGGGATCGGCGACACGATCCGCGTTTCGCTCTCCGAGGATCCGATCCGCGAAATTCCCGTCTGCTACGACATCCTGCAGGCGTTGGGTCTGCGGAAGACCAAGGTGGAGTACATCGCCTGTCCGTCGTGCGGCAGGACCAAGTTCGACCTGCCGACCGTGCTCCACGAGGTGCGCGAGGCCACCAAGCACCTGGTGGGCCTCGACATCGCGGTCATGGGGTGCATCGTCAACGGTCCTGGCGAGATGGCCGACGCGGACTACGGCTACGTCGGGCGGTCCGGCGGGATGATCACGCTGTACCGCAAGAAAGAGGTGGTGAAGAACAACATCCCGCAGGAGCGCGGGGTGGAGGAGCTCATTGCCCTGCTGAAGGCGGACGGCGTGTGGAGAGAGCCGGGAGAGGTCTGAGAGTGGACCCTACCGCCAACGCCTTCGCCCGCCTGACCCTCGCCGGAGCCTCCTCCGCCTCCATCCACGACCTGCTCGCTGTCGGGCTCGCAAAGAGGGAGGCCGACCTCGAGCTGGCTGAGGCCGAGGCCAGGAGGATCGTCGGCTCCGGGGCCTCCTGGATTCGCGTGCGGGACATCTCGGCGGCCGAGCTCCAAGGCCAAGGGATGTCCGCCTTCGAGGCTTGGCGCTGCCTGGCGTGGATGGAGATCGGCCGGCGCTTGGCCACCGCGAACAAGGGCATGGCGAACTCCATCGAGGGTCCCGAGGACGTCGCGCACCTGTTCCAGCACCTCAGGAACGAGAAGAAGGAGCACTTCGGCGTGGTGCTCCTGGATGCGAAGAACTCGGTGTTGCGCACGACGGTGGTGCACATCGGCTCGCTGACGGCGTCCATCGTGAGTCCTCGGGAGGTGTTCCGCGAGGCCATCCGCGACGGAGCCGCCAGCATCATCGCCGTCCACAACCATCCGAGCGGCGATCCGACGCCGAGCAGGGAGGACATCGCGGTCACGCGGCAGCTGGTTCAGGTGGGCGAGCTGCTGGACATCCCCTTGCTGGACCACGTGATCCTGGGAGACGGGGTGGTTCCGGAACGGGAGTTCTGCAGTCTGCAACGGGAGGGAGTGATCCATGGCTGAGGTGCAGTGGTTGTCGTCTTGGGAGTCGATCGCCCGCGATCTGAGGGCTTCGGCCGAGCGGATGCACGAAGCGCGAGAGGTTGGGCTGGCGAAGTGCCGAACGCTGATCCAGACCTCGGCGAAGTGCATCCGCCACGTGCACCGGCACCAGTTCGACGAGGCCGAGAGGCTGCTCGTGGAGGCCAAGCGGATCGCCACGGAAGCCCGTGCCGCCCTGGCTCCGTTTCCGAGCGTGATGCATGCGGGCTTCCTCCACGACGCCGAGAAGGAGATGGTCGAGGCGGCGTGCGTTCTGGCCATGGTCCGGGGCCTCCCGCTTCCCGATCCCGGAGAGCTGGGAGCCATGGCCATGAGCTACCTCAACGGCGTGGGAGAAGCGGCCAGCGAGTGCCGCCGCTTCGCCCTGGACGAGATGCGCAGGGGGCATCTGGACGTCGCCGAGGGGCTGCTCGGAGCCATGGAGGCAGTCTACGACGAGCTGATCACGTTCGACTTTCCAGACTCGATGACCGGCGGCCTGCGCCGCACGTGCGACGCCCTGCGGGCCGTCGTGGAGCGGACGAGGTCGGACCTGACGGCGACGGCCTCCCAGCAGGAGCTCATCCGAGAGCTGCGGGAAACCCGCCGCCGGCTGTCCGAAGCGGAGTGAGGGCTCACTCGAACGGCAGGTCGACCGGCGGCTTGGGCCTCTCGCGCCGATCGGGTTTGGCCTTCTTGGCCTGGGCGTTCATGTCGTAGACGGCGGCCAGCCAGAAGACGAACATGCCGGCGAGGGGCAGCAGCACGGCGAGGTTGATGTCCGCGGAGAGCTGGCCCATCACCATTCGAAGCAACCCCGAGACGCCGTTGGGCACGAGCACCGCCGCCACGAGGCACAGCAGCCAGCCACCACCGAGCAGGAGGCCCTTGGAGGTCTGCCCGACGACCAGCTGTCCAAGTCCGGGGACGAGCAACGTGAGCAGCGTCGCCGACTTCGCCGAAGCGTAGTCGATGCCCGGCGCCCCGCCGGGGAAGCCGCCCCATTCGCCCAAAGCAGCCGCAAGGACGGCCTTTGCGAACGCCCGTTCCACGTTGGCGTCGTTCGGCGCGAGAGCCTTGGCCTTCTCGAGCAGCTGTTTCGCCTCCTGCACCCGCCTAAGCTCCAGCAGGCCCTCTCCCACCGTGGCGAGCAGGGGGGCGTCGTCCGGCGCCGCCGCCGCGGCCTGTCGGTAGAGGTCGGCCGCAGTCTGGCTCTGCCCGCGCGTCTGCGCGAGCCTGGCTTGCCGAACGAGGCGTTCCGCCTCCTCGGAGGCTCTCAGATCAGGTTCGGGTCTCGCTGGAGGGTCTTCCATAGGGTCTCCAGGTCGTAGAACTGGCGCTGCTCCTCGCGCATGATGTGAAAGACGACGTCGCCGAAGTCCATCAGCACCCAGCCGGATCCCTCGCCCTCCGTCCTCAGTGGCCGGGCGGCGAGTTGCCGCAGCTTCTCCTCGACCCTCTCGGCGATCGCCGAGACGTGCCGGTCGTTGTTCGCGGAGCAAACGACGAAGAAGTCGGCGATGGAGGTCTTCTCCCGCACGTCCAAGGTCTCGATCCGCTCCGCCTTGGCGTCCTCCGCGACCCTGACGATGGCCTCTGCTTTTTCCGTTGAAGTCATGCTGAGTGTCTACTGATACAGACGGTGCTCGCGGATGTAACGTTGAAGTTCCGCCGGCACCCAGGGCTGAAGCGACAAGCCGTTCGCGGCTCGCTCTCGCAACTCCGACGACGAGATCGGAACCGGCTCCATAGGGATGAAGTCCACGCGTTCGGCGATGTCCGGCGGCAGGAGAGCCAGAAGCTCCTCTCTGGCTCGGAAGTCGCGCGGCACCGCGCCGATGCGCGCGTACCGAACGATCTTCTCAGGGTTCTTCCACTGGCGGAACCCCAGAAGAGCGTCCGAGCCGAGGAGCAGCCAGTACTCGCCGGGCCGGGCGAAGGTCAGATCGGCGAGGGTCTCGACGGTGTAGCTCACGCCGCCCCGTTCCACTTCGATGTCGCAGACCGCCATCTGCGGGCGGCCCTGCAGCAGCAGCTCCAGCATCTCGACCCTCTGCCGCGCCGGGGTCTGTGGTCGGGTGCGCTTGAACGGACTCCGGTTGGCCGGAACGAACAGCACCTCGTCCAGCCCGAGATGCTGGATGGCAGCCTCCGCGACAGCCAAATGGCCGATGTGGGGCGGATCGAACGTTCCGCCGAGAACTCCAGTCTTCATGCTTCGTCCGTAAAGGCGAACTCCCAGTCGCCAATCTGCACGGAATCGCCCTCGGAGCATCCCAGCTCACGAAGGCGCTCGATCACACCGAGCTTCTCCAACCTGCGGTGGAGGTGCCGGAGGGCGTCCCTATTCTCCAAGTCCGTCATGGCGACCATCCGCTCCACGGTCTCGCCGCTCACAACGAACAGACCGTCCTCCGCCTGAACAACCTCCCAGGTGGCCTCGCGATCGCGCTCGGTTCCCGCAAGCACGACCGTGGGCGGCGCCTCGTCTTCTTCAGTTTTGGCGAACACGTGCTCCGCCATGGCGTAGAGAAGCGATTCGAGTCCGTGGCCGGCGGCCGCGGAGATGCCGAACACGCGCAAACCGCGCTCCTCGAACGGTCGGAGAACGCTCTGGAACTGGTCCGGCGGCAGGAGGTCCGACTTGTTGACGGCCACGAGCCTCGGGCGCGAGTACAGCTGCGCGTCGTACCGCTCCAGCTCGCGCTCGATCTCCTCGAAGTTCTGCAGAGGCGAAGACCCGTCGACCGGCAGGCAGTCCACCACGTGGACCAGAACCTTGCACCGCTCCGCGTGCTTGAGAAACCGGTGCCCGAGACCCTTGCCCTCGGACGCGCCGGGGATGAGGCCCGGCAGGTCGGCCACGACGAAGCTACGGTCCTCCAGACGCACCACCCCGAGGTTGGGGATGATCGTGGTGAATGGATAGTCGGCGATCTTCGGCCGAGCCGCGCTGATCGCCGAGATCAGCGTGCTCTTGCCGGCGTTCGGAAGACCGATGAGACCGACGTCCGCCAGCAGCTTGAGCTCGAGCCTGGCCCGAACCCGCCTTCCCGGCTCGCCTTTCTCGGCGAAATTGGGCACCTGGCGGACGCTGCTGACGTAGTGCAGGTTGCCGAAGCCCCCTCGCCCGCCCTTGCAAACGACGAACCGCTGGCCGTGCGCCTTCAGGTCGCCGATCGGCTGGCCCGTGTCGAGGTCCGTGATCACGGTCCCCACGGGAACCTTGACGATCACGTGGCGCCCGTTGCGGCCCTTCTTGTTGCCGGACGCGTGTCCTCCGTCCTCCGCGGCGTACTTGGACAGGAGGCGAAAGTCATACAGGGTGCGCTTGCCCCTGTCGGCCACCAGGATGACGTCGCCGCCGCGGCCCCCGTCCGCTCCATTGGGCCCGCCCCGGGGAACGTGCTTCTCCCGGTGGAAGCTCACCGCGCCCGAGCCGCCCCTGCCGCTGCGGAACTCGACCTCGGCCTCGTCGATGAACATTCAGGGACCCTCGGTCTCCATGCCTTCCAGAAGACGGATCGTGATGCGCCCGCCGCCCAAGTCGACCGAGAGAACGAACTCCTTCACCGCCGGCACGAGCAGCTCGCCGATCCTCAGCACGTCGTGGGCAGGGAAGGGAAGCACCTCCTCCACCGTCCCGAGCGAGCGGCCGTCGGGCGTCAACGCCTCCAGGCCGATGAGATCCGAAACGAGGTACTCGCCCTCCTCCAGTTCCGGCCGCTCCGGGACCAGCCCGTACACGGTCACGCCGCCCAGCTCGCGGACCGACTCGGGAGTGTCCAAGCCTTCGAACTTGAGGATGAGCTTGCCAGAGTGGACTTGGACCTCCTCGATGGCGGTCTGCAGGTCGCCGATCCGGACTCTCGTGCCCACCGAGAACCTTTCGGCGAACTCGGTGAGCGGAACGACCTTGGCCTGACCACGGACCCCGAAGGCGCCCGCCATGGTGCCGATCGGCCGATAGCCAGCGGCTTCCGCTTCGTGCGAACGGTCTCCTCCGGATGGCCGGGACTGTCGAGGCATGCGGGATGCGCTCAGGCGGCTTCGACCTTGACGAAGGCGCGCTCGCGGTTCTTGGCGGCCACGGCGCTGACCAAGGCCCGGACCGCCGATACGACGCGCCCGTTCTTGCCGATGAGCCGCCCGACGTCGTCCTCAGCCACCTTGATGTGGAACGTGCGGGTGTTGCCGGAGACCTCCTCCTGAATCTGGAGGGACTCCGGGTCATCCACGATCTGCCGCACCAACAGCTCGACGAAAGGCCGGTAGCTCATGATCCGCTTTCGGGCGCGGAAACGGAGGGAACGGTGAGGGGCGTCCTCTTGTCCAGATACCGGTAGCGCTTCCGGGCCTCCGGGCGCTCCTCGAAGAACCTCTCCAGCACGCCCTGCTTGTTCAGAATGTAGCCGACGGTCTCCGTCGGCTCCGCGCCGTGCCGAAGCCAGTGGAGCGCGCGCTCGGCATCCACCTCGACGCGCTTGGGCTGGCTGACGGGATCGTAGAAGCCGAGAACCTCGATGAAGCGACCGTTGCGGCCCATCGAGCTCTCCGCGGCCACGATGCGGTAGAAAGGCCGACCCTTGGTTCCGATTCTCCTCAGTCTGATCTTAACCACTTCTTTCTGTGTCTCCCTAGGGTGAACTGTCAGCGTCTCCTACCTCGCTTGCCCAGCCTCTTCTGCAGCTTGGCGAGCTGCTTCATCTGCCGCCGCATTTCGTAGAGCTGGCGCACGAGGTTGTTGACCTCTTCGACGCTCGTGCCCGATCCGGATGCCACCCGCTTCCTGCGGGAGCCGTTTATTATATCCGGATTCGCGCGCTCGGCGGGGGTCATGCTCAAGATGATCGCCTCGATCCGGCTGAGCTGGCGGTCGTCGACCTTGTTCAGCTCGGCCTCCGGGATTTGGGCGCCCAGCCCGGGGATCATCTTCAGCACGTTCTGCAGCGGCCCCATCTTGCGCACCATCCGGAACTGTTGCAGCATGTCGTTGAAGTCGAAGGAGCCGCCCTTCAGCTTGGACTCCAAGGACTCCACGTCCTCGGCCTCCATGGCCTGCTCGGCCCGTTCGATGATGCCGAGGATGTCGCCCATGCCCAGGATGCGCTGGGCCATGCGATCGGCGTGGAACGGTTCCAACGCGGAGGTCTGCTCGCCCACGCCGATGAACCGCACGGGAACTCCAGTCGCCTCCCGAACGCTGAGCACCGCGCCGCCCCTCGCGTCGCCGTCCAGCTTCGTGAAGATGGCGCCTGTGAGCTCGACGCGCTCGTGGAAGGTCCGCGCTACGTTCACGGCCTCTTGACCGGTCGTCGCGTCGACCACGAGCAGGACCTCCGTCGGCTGGGTCGCCTTGACGATGGCCTCCAGCTCCTTCATCAGCGCCTCGTCGACCTGAAGGCGGCCGGCGGTGTCGATGATCAGCACGTCCAGCAGAAGGTGGCGGCACCGCTCGAGAGCGGATCGGGCGATCGCCACGGGGTCTTGGCCGGCGGCGCCAGTGTGGACCGGCACGCCGACCGACTCGCCGAGAACCTCCAGCTGGCGCACCGCCGCAGCCCTCTGGATGTCGCAGGCGGCCAGCATCGGCTTCTTGCCCTGAGCCTGCATCCATTTGGCCAGCTTCGCCGCGGTCGTAGTCTTTCCCGATCCTTGAAGGCCGCAGAGGAGTACAACCGTCGGCGGGGAAGAAGCCCACCGGAAACGCGATGGGGAAGAGCCACCGAGAAGCTCCGTCAGCTCGTCGCGAACGATCTTGATGACGGTCTGGTCGGCCGTGAGACTGCCGAAGACGTCCTCGCCGACGGCCTTCTCGCGCACGCGGGCTATGAACCTCTTGGCGACGTCGAAGTTCACGTCGGCCTCGAGCAGAGCCACCCGGACCTCGCGAAGCATTTCGGCCACGTCGCTCTCCGAGAGCCTGCCTTTGCGGCGCAGACCCGCCATGATCCCAGAGAGCCGTCGCGTCAGACTGTCGAACATCCCGGCGGAAGTGTACCGGCGCTCGCGCCCGGCCGTTCGGGCAGGTAAGCTGGCCGTCGCACAGGCACCCAGACCTCTGCCTGCTCAGAACCCGATGAGGCGCTCGATCCTGACCCCCGCAGCCCTCCTGAACCTGCTGATCAAGGACCCGAGACGACGATTCTTCGCCTCCGAGGTTCTCTCCGGGTTGCCGATCTTGATCCCGTTCGCGCTCGCTGCGGTTCTCGCGCTGGGGTGCCTGCCGACCGTGCTCATCTGGAGCCTGGCGATTCTGTTCGGCTGGATCCTCGACCACGACCTGCGGTCGCCCGCGAGGACCGTCCTGTTCCTCGTGTACGTCTTCGCCGCCGGGTGGGGCGCCGGCCTAGGGCTTCGCGACCTCCTTCGGTCTGCACGGCTCCGCTGGGAGCGCCACCGAGAGAGAATCCTCCGAGAAGGGTACGAGCGATTCCGGAGAGAGACCGGACGCTGGCTGTGAGCGCCCGGCCTCGCGCTACTTTCCGATAATCATTATTATGTCGCTTTCTGGTCAGGCGAGCCAGTGGTCGGCCACCGCCCTGCCCAGGGCCTGGCGCTGCCTGCCCAGATGCCGCAGCATCTCCTCGCGCGTCATCTGCGGCGGGTTCTGGAACCGCACGCCGTAGAGCTTCAGCAGACGGTCGAAGACCGTGTTGTTCTCGAACCAGCCGCCGCCGAACGCGGCCGTCCCGGGGCCGATCGCGAAGAACGGCGTCCAGTCGCTGGAGTGCGCCGGCCCGGACCAGCCGATATGGTAGTGGTTCCCCAGAACCATCGCCAAGGCCGCCGAGGCTCCCTTGTAGAAGTCGATGTTCCGCAGTTCGCCGTCGCCCGCGAGCGACCGAGCGACGAAGGCGGCCTCCTCGCTGGCCAGGCCGATTCCCAGCCTGTCTCGCACCACGTCTTGGAGCTGGGACGCCGAGGGTTTCGCACCGGCCAGCTGAAGGAGCGTCGGGAAGGACGCCTTCGCCTCGGCCAGCTTCTGCAGACCGGCGGTGCTGTCGAAGTACTCGTCGCCCGCGCCGATCAGCCCCGGGTTGGCGTTGCCATGGTCCGTGGTCACGATCACCAGGGTGTCTCCGCGCTTCTGGGCCCAATCGACCATCGCCTCGACGGCGTCGTCGAATGCCCACTGGTCGTAGAGGATCCCGGCGGGGTCGTTTCCGTGCGCCGCGTGGTCCACGCGGGCGCCCTCCACCTGCAGGATGAAGCCGTTCGGAGCGTCCTGAAGCAGCTCGACGGCCTTCTGCGCCATCTCCTTGAGCGAAGGCACCGAGCGCAGGAGCCCGGACTGGTTGAGGCGGTCCACCTCATACGGCACGTGCGAGCTGGAGAAGACGCCGAGCGCCTTTGAGCCGCGGCGGATCGCGTTCATCGACGAGCGATCCTTTGCGACGGCGTAACCGGCCCGGGCGAAGTCGGCGTAGAGGTCCCTGCCGTCCTTCCTTTGGGCCGGGCTGAAGAATCGGTCTCCGCCCCCGAACAGCACATCCACGCCGAGCGAGAGGTACTTCTCCGCGATCTGCGCCTCCTCGTCGCGGGACGGATGCGAGACGGCGAATCCGGCCGGCGTCGCGTGGGTGATCGTGGCGGTCGTTACCAAGCCGGTTTTCAGCTTCGCCCGATCCCGCAGAACCTCGTAGAGCGGCGTCAGCCGCGTGCCGTCTGGGAAGACGTTCACCTGGCCGTTCACGATCTTCCGGCCGCTCCCCCAGGCGCTGCTCGCGGCCGAGGAATCCGTCACGAGCGAGCTGAGCGAGCAGGTGCTCTGGACCCCGATGACCACCTCCGCGTTGCCTGCGAGCCGCTTCCAGAACGAGGGTCGACCATGCACGGTTTCCAGAAGCTGATCGAGCATGGAAGGAACCCCCGCGCTCATGCCGTCCGAGACGCAGAAGATCACGTTGCGCGGGCGCTTCTTGCTTCCTTGCGACGATCCCAGCGCGATGCTCGGCAGATAGGCGGCGGCGAGACCGGCCGCGCCGATCCCGAAGACTTCCCTGCGGCTGAACTTACCCATGGTGATCATTGAACCGCACGGGCAGAGCGGGCCACTCTCCGTTGGGCCTGGTGGCCCCGGCCCGATCACAGCTCCTTAACAGAGCG
>AMZC01001236.1_pt1 | contig 17915 bp, 17 predicted proteins | sample 948551 | NCBI WGS metagenome assembly AMZC01 (sample SAMN01120625, study PRJNA171369) | bioreactor sludge metagenome | biome: sludge; isolation source: anaerobic thermophilic cellulolytic sludge from lab reactor | place: China: Hong Kong, Shek Wu Hui wastewater treatment plant | collected... | reverse complement strand
ATGCTCTTTCTGGGTACAATATTTACACCCATGTTTCAGCTGGCTGTGGCAGCGACGGGAGGGTGGTTCTGAGGGATCAGATCGGCACTTATTGGTACAAACAGGTTTGACGCGACATTTTGGGCTGTGATATAATCGCCCCGATGGGCCGGGAATCGCAACCTTCAGAGCGGAGACAAAAAATCCTCAACCTGACGCTGGCGGGAGTGGCGGCGCAGGTGGGTTGCCTGACGCTGGCCATCATTCTCGGTGCGGTGCTGGGGGGTTTGTGGTTGGATGTGCGTTTCCAGACGCGCCCGCTTATCACGATCCTCCTGGTGCTGGGGAGCATCCCTGTTTCGCTTGTTTTGATGTTTGTGGTGGTGCGCGCCGCCACGGCACGCATTCAAAAGAATTTGCAAGACCCTCAAGAACAGGAGGCAGGCATTGGAAAAACCGGTTAACCGTGGCCCGTTGGGCATTCGTCATCGCTGGTGGGTTTTGCTTTTTATTGTTCTCAATATCCTCTCTGTTTTTTTAATTGCCCCTGTACGGCCGCACATTCAGGTAGCGCCTGAAAACGTTACAGAACACCCTCTCTTTACACTTCCGGTGATCGGAGATTTCTACCTCACCAATACCCTGATCATGCTGGTGCTGGTAATGCTGGTCATTATCGGCCTGGCGTGGGGAGTGCGGCAGTCTCTCCGCGATGGCTCTCTGGTTCCCAAAGGGATTGCCGGGGCGTTTGAGGCGTTAATCGAGGTGCTCTATAACCTCACCGAGTCGTCCGCAGGGCGCTACGCAAAGACCATTTTCCCGTGGTTTGCCACGATTGTGATCTTTGTGCTGGTGGGCAACCTGATGAAATTAACCCCCATCGTAGAAACGTTTGGCCTGCTGCACCCGGCGAAGGAAGGTGGGCATCCCATTCAGCAGCTCTGGCCCGGGGCGTATACCCTCATGCCAGGAGAGGTGCACGAAGGTGAACAGGGATACATGGTGACCCCTTTCTTCCGTGGCATTCCCACTGACCTTAATTTCACCTTTGCGCTGGCCCTGATTTCGGTTTTCATGACGCAGGTGGTAGGGGTACGCGCTCAGGGAATGCGGTATTTCCTGAAATTTTTCAACGTGACCAACCTGTTTAAAAAACCGTTTTTCGGTGCGATGGATTTTCTGGTGGGGTTGCTGGAGTTGATCTCTGAGTTATCCAAAGTGCTTTCGTTTGCCTTCCGGTTGTTTGGAAATATGTTCGCCGGGGCGGTGTTGCTTTTCCTGGTTGGTTCCCTGATACCGGTATTTTTACAATCGTTTGTGGTGCTCTTTGAAGTATTTGTCGGGCTGATTCAGGCCTTTGTTTTTGGTATGTTGACGATGGTCTTCATGGCACAGGCAACCCAGGGTCATGGAGAAGAACACGAAGAGGGGGCTCATTAGGAATCCCCTGAGCAGAACATCTCGTTTTCCATAGAGGAGGAGTATTCCAATGACTGGTGACATTATCGTGGCGGCAAAATTCATCGGAGCCGGGTTGTCGATGATCGGCGCACTGGGGGCGGGGATCGGTATTGGGTTGAGTGTTCAGGGCGCGTTGCAGGGTATGGCGCGAAATCCGGATACGTATGGTAACCTGCTCACCAATATGATCCTGGGAATTGCGTTCTCAGAAGCGATTGCCATTTATTGTCTGGTCATCGCCTTCCTGATGCTGTTTGTCCTGTAGAAAACAAAGAAGAGGTGCGGCCTTGGAAGCGCTTGGGATTAATTTAGGGTATTTGCTGGTCTACATCTTTTCTTTTGCGATCATTTTCATCGTGCTGCGAGCATGGGTGTTTGTTCCGCTCACGGGGATGCTTGAAAAGCGTCGTCAGACCATTGCGCAGGGACTGGAAGATGCGCGGATTGCGGCTGAGGCGCGGGCCAATGCCGAGCACGAAGCGCAACGGGTGCTGGCAGAGGCTCAGACCAGAGCGGCAGAAATTATCCGTGATGCTACCCACCGGGCAGAGAATGTTGAAGCCGAAATTCGGGCGCAGGCGGAAGCTGACCTTGCAAAAACCCGTGCCGCTGCCCTGGCAGAATTGGAGGGTGAGCGAAACCGAATGCTGGCGGAGCTACGTTCTCAGGTGGCTGCGCTGGCGATTGCTGCCACGCAAAAACTGATCGGCGAGACCCTGGATGAACAACGCCAGCGGAAATTACTGGCCGAGTTCTTCTCTGGTGTGAAGGGGGGGCGCGTGGTGGTGCTGGATCAGATGGAAGACATTACCGGGCAAATGGCAGAGGTCACCAGTGCCCTGCCGTTGACCGAGGAAGAACAGAATGTGGTCAAGCGGGATGTGCTTGCGAAACTTGGAAGCGCGGCTACGGTGAGTTTTCGAGTTGATCCTTCGATCCTGGGCGGACTGGTAATCCGCGTGGGTGATCGTGTGGTGGATGGTTCGGTGGCTGGTCAGCTTGAAGAACTCAGGCACAGTATGCGTTAAAAAAGAATCCATTCGTTTCGGGAATGATCACCGGAGAGGGCGGAGATTGACCGCTGTCTCCGGTTTCGTATTAGAATAAGGGCAGGTGGCCATGATGACCGGGTTCACGCCGAAAACCTTGAAAATGTTGATGGATGCGCTCCCTGTGGAGATGCATGTGGTGGGGGAAATCCCCGATGTGCTTGTGACCGGGGTATCCTACAACCATCGTACTTTGCAAAAAGGGAATATTTTTGTGGCTCAAAAAGGAATGCATGTTGACAGTCACCAGTTCATTCCCCTGGCCATCGAGCGAGGAGCGGTTGCGATTGTTGGCATGCAGGAGGTGGAGGGATTAAGTGTGCCCTATGTGCGCGTGAAGGATTCGCGCGAAGCGCTGGCGCATCTTGCGGCGGCATTTTACGGGTACCCGGGGCGAGATATGACCGTGATTGGTGTAACCGGCACCGATGGTAAAACGACGACTGCCAACCTGATTTATCATATCTTACTGGCGGCCAATCTGAGGGCCGGGATCATTTCCACGGTGAATGCTGTTCTTGGGGATGAGGTGGTGGATACGGGGTTTCACGTCACCACGCCAGAGGCCCCCGAAGTGCAACGTTATCTGGCGCGTATGAGGACGGCCGGGTTAACCCATGTGGTGCTGGAATCGACTTCTCACGGGTTGGCACAGCATCGTGTCACCGGGTGCGAGTTTGATATTGCGGTGGTCACGAATGTGACGCATGAGCACCTGGATTTTCACGGCACGTATGAAAATTATCTGGAGGCAAAAAGCAGGCTTTTCCGCCTGCTGGGGGAAACGCAGCCGAAGGAACGTGGAAATCCTCGGGTGGGAGTATTGAACCGGGATGATGAGTCGTATGCATATTTGAAGAAGGTAACACCCGTGCGCCAGGTTTCGTATAGCCTTTCGCCCGGGGCGGATTACTGGGCCGAATCGATCGAGTTTGCAGGCGATACAACCCGTTTTGTGGTGGTTGGACCGGCCATCAGACAACCGGTGAAAACTTGCCTGGTAGGCCCGTATAATGTATCCAATTGCCTTGCGGCATTCTGCGCTACGGTCGAGGGACTGGGAATCGATCCTGAAGTAGCGGCACGGGGAATTGCGATGATGAGAGGGGTGCCAGGAAGGATGGAACGCATTCACATGGGGCAGTCCTTTCTGGCCATTGTGGATTTTGCCCATACTCCGAATGCGTTAAAACAGGTATTATTGGCCGCCCGTCAAATGGTGCGTGGACGAGTCATTGCGGTATTTGGATCAGCGGGTTTACGCGATCGTGAGAAACGAAAAATGATGGCCGAAGTTTCCACCGAACTGGCGGATTTTACCATTCTGACCGCAGAAGATCCGCGCACTGAATCGCTGGAAGATATTCTGGCGGAGATGGCGGCAGGAGCAACCGGGCGGGGTGGGGTGGAGGGGGTGCATTTCATCCGTGTACCCGACCGGGGGGAAGCCCTGCGTAGAGCCGTTCAAATGGCCAGGCCGGAAGATTGTGTCATCGCGTGCGGAAAAGGGCATGAACAGTCCATGTGTTTTGGTGAAACGGAGTACCCGTGGGATGATCGGGTAGCCATGCGTGCGGCGCTGGCAGAACTTCTCGGTGTTGAGGGGCCTTCTATGCCCGAATTACCAACCAGTTCTTCGGATTAATGTGCGCCTGGAGCGGGATGGAAAAAGAATTCTGGAAGCACAAAAGCCTTCAGGAAATGAACCGGGCAGAATGGGAAGCCCTCTGTGATGGCTGTGGTCGTTGTTGTTTGTATAAACTCGAAGATGAAGAGACAGGGGATTTATATTACACCAATGTAGTATGCCGCCTGCTGGATAGTTATCGCTGTCGGTGTACAAAATACTCCGAGCGCGCCAGACTTATGCCTACCTGCCTGGTGTTGAATGCTGATCTGGTGGCAGAACTATCCTGGATGCCTTCCACCTGTGCATATCGGTTGCTGGCCGAAGGGAAGGATTTGCCCTGGTGGCATCCGCTGGTTTCCGGGGATCCTGAAACTGTGCATCGGGCGGGGATTTCGGTGCGGTACCGGGTAATTGAAGAGAAGGATGCCGATCTGGAGCACCTGGAAGATTATATTGTGGACTGGCTTGAGTGAAAAAGGTGTGGATTCAAAACCAGGGGCGGTTGTCATTCGACCGCCCCTGGTAATTTATTGTAAAGAGGAGCCTAGTTTCGACGAGGCCCGCGGTCTCCGCTGCGCCCCCCGCGGTCACGATCACTACGTCCGCCGCTGCTTCGGGAACTGCCGTTTCGGTCTCCAGAACCACGAGGTGCTCCAGAGCGACCGCCACTGCTACTGCGGCCACCCCGGTCGCGTTCCAGGGCTTCTTCAGCGGTCCAGCCTTCGAGCACTGCCTGCCGGGAGAGGCGGATTTTCCCTTCAGGGTCGATATTGGTGACCATCACAGTAACTTCGTCGCCTACATTGACCACATCTTCGACTTTGTTGACACGCTCAGTATCGAGCTGAGAAATGTGCACCATGCCGTCTACATTGGGAAGGATTTCCACGAAAGCGCCGAAGTCGGTGACGCGCACCACTTTGCCAGTGTAAATGCGCCCGATCTGCGGAATTTCGGTAATGGCCTCGATTTTCTCGCGGGCGGCCATTTCACTGAGCGAATCGGTGGCTGCAATGTATACTGTGCCATCGTCTTCAATATCGATCTTGGTATTGGTTTCTTCCTGCAGTGCCCGAATGTACTTGCCTCCCGGCCCGATGATGGCACCGATTTTATCAATGGGAATTTTCACAATGGTGATACGCGGCACATGAGGTTTAAGCGAGGGGCGCGGCTGAGGAATTACGGCAAGCATTTTATCCAGAATTTCCAGACGGCCTTTGCGCGCCTGCGCCAGTGCCTGAGACATGATCTCCGGGGTGATCCCTTTGATCTTGATGTCCATTTGCAGGGCAGTGATGCCCAGCGAGGTACCGGCCACTTTAAAATCCATATCTCCGAGATGGTCTTCAAGCCCTTGAATATCACTGAGGATGACGTACCGGTCACCTTCTTTGATCAATCCCATGGCAATGCCAGCTACGGGGGCTTTAATGGGCACACCGGTGTCCATCAGGGCCAGTGTTGAGCCGCACACGGAAGCCATAGAAGTGGAGCCGTTGGAACTCAGCACTTCAGAAACCAACCGCAGGGTATAAGGGAAGACACTCTCGTCCGGGATGACCGGCTCAAGTGCTCGCTCGGCCAGAGCACCGTGCCCAATTTCGCGCCGGGATGAGCCGCGTAAGGGCTTCACTTCGCCGGTGGAATAGGGCGGGAAATTGTAATGGTGCATATAGCGCTTGATGCTTTCAGGGGTGAGCGAGTCCAATTCCTGGGCTTCTTTCGGGGTACCCAGGGTGGCCAGGGTGAGTACCTGGGTTTCGCCCCGGGTAAAAAGGCCCGAGCCATGAGCGCGTGGGCTGATATCTACCTCGCACCAGATGGGACGGATTTCTTCCGGGGTTCGGTGATCGGGGCGAATGCCGCGTTCAAGGATGCGTGTGCGGACGACTTTCTTGTAAGCCTCTTCGAAAGCTGTCTTAACCGAGTCTACCAGGGTCTCATCTTCTCCGGCAAACTCCGAGATGATCTGTTTTTCAAGTTCTTCAACCTCGCTGGCGAGCTGGGTTTTATCATGAGGTTGTTCGAGAGCGGCCTCCAGAGCAGGAGCAGCGCGCTGATAAACCTGTTCGGATAGCGCCGGGTCGAGGGTGAAGAGAGGAACCTCTCGTTTGGGCTTTCCGACCTCAGCCGCCATTTTTTCCTGCGCTTCTACCAGGCTCTGAATGGCCTGATGCCCAAACTGGATCGCAGCGACCATGTCTTCTTCGGCGACTTCATTGGCGCCGCATTCAACCATCAGGATGGCATCGCGGGTGCCAGCGATGCGCAGGTCAAGGTCAGATTGCTCCATCTGGCTGAAGGTGGGGTTGGCAATGAATTGCCCATGAACGCGGGCAACCCGCACTCCACCCACAGGGCCGCCCCAAGGGATATCTGAGATCATCAACGCGGCCGATGCGGCATTAATGCAGAGGATATCCAGGGGGTTCTCCTGGTCTGCCGAGAGGGAGAACATGATCACCTGGACTTCGTTGCGCATTTCTTTATTGAAGAGCGGGCGGATAGGGCGATCGGTGAGTCGGGCGGTGAGAATGGCCTCGGTTGATGGACGGCCTTCGCGGCGGTAGAAGCTACCGGGAATGCGTCCTCCGGCGTACATGCGTTCTTCGTACTCAACGGTGAGGGGGAAGAAGTCGACGTTTTCTTTAGGTTCGGGAGACATGGTGGCGGCGGCAAACACCATCGAATCGCCAAGCCGAACCGTGACGGCCCCTCCTGCAAGGCTGGCCAGCTTTCCGGTTTCAAAGATCACCGGACGCCCGCCAACCATGGCGGTAAATTGTTTTGATTCTGGTTTCATTTGTTTTTCCCTTCTTTTGCACCCCGCTTGATCAGGGACTGAAGCTTGAGGAGGAAACTTTTCCTCATCACGATTCAATTCCTAACCAGCGGGGCGCGATCATCAGATGATAAAAAAGAGTAGATGGCGAAACAACAGCCATCTACTCCAGGTGGCATCCGCTTATTTGACTCGCAGGTTCAAGCGTTCTGCCAGAGCCAGGTAGCGGCTGTAATCTTTGCGGCGCAAGTAGGCAAGCAGGCGCCGCCGATGCCCTACCAGTTTTAACAATCCCCGGCGCGAGGATTCGTCGTGCTTGTTTACCCGCAGATGCTCGGTAAGCTGGTTGATCCGCTGTGTGAGCAAGGCAACCTGTACCTCTGGCGAACCGGTGTCGCTATCGTGGCGTTTATAGGTGCCAATCAACGCCTCTTTTTGTTCTTTTGTCAAACCCATGACTCTGCAACTCCTTCTATAATTTTAGCAGGTCTCCATACGGGCAGCAGCGCCGCCCGCAGGACCAGTCAGCAGGGTGATTATACCACAGGGGAATCGGAATGTGCAGAGTACACTGCCTGACTGGCAGGATCAAAGGGGAGCCTGGTTGCGGAGGGAGGTGCGTAAGGTTTGCTGTTGCGATTCGCTGAGTTCAGGCAGTACCTGTCGGACCAGCCGGGCAGTGGCTGGATTGGAGGATGAAGCAAGGATCTGGCGTAAAAAGAAGGTGGTTTCACTACCGGATCGGCGTGCCATGGCCTGCAATGCGCGCGAAAGGTCGTTAAAAATGGGGGTTGTTGGATTTTTAGCCAGGGGGCCAAGGAGGCGAAAGACGGCGGGCAAATTCTCGAATTGAGGGTCCTGAACCAGCCACTCTATAACTTGCAAGCCAGTACGAAGATGCAGGCTCTCCGTTTCCTGAAGCCACCCTTCAAGAAGAGTCACCATTTCCAGGGGAGAATCCCGCCGCAGAGTGACTGTACCGCGTTCAAGCAAAGTCATTAAAACGGAACGGTCATTACAGTTCAACACCCAGGTTCTCAGACGTTCTTGCACTTCCTTCAGATGGTTTGAAGGCATCTGACCGAGAATATGTGCGGCCAGATGCTTTAATTCAAGATGGGGATCTTGCCAGAGATGATCAGCAATGGGGAGCAACGCTTCGGGCTGGCGCCTGCAGGCCTCACTCAATTCCAGCTCGAGCTGGCGCATGACAAGAGGAGGAATATGATAGGCAGGGGTGCGCGGGCGCGTTGGAACGTTTTCGCCTGCCCGATAGGCATGATCGGCCTGTTGTTCGAGAAAATCAACCAATGCCCGATGAAATTGCTCTGGCTGGTTGATCAGACTGAACAACTGGCCAAGCGCATCGCGTAAGCGCGAAAGCTGGATAGCTGGCATGGAGCGTGCTCGCTGCGCCCGGGGGGGTGCATCAATATGCGCGGGCGAAGTACACCTTTTCGGAAGCCGATTTTCCACAGACCACACAGACACCCTTTCCACCCGGCTGATCAAGTGGGATGCACCGTGAGGTAGCTCTGGTATCTTCCTTTACTCTGGCCTCACAGGCTGGGTCGCCACACCACCATGCGAAAGCCCAGCCTTTTTGTACGGCGTCGGTTAATTCGGCATAGTTTTGCACGTCGAAAATATGCTCATCTCTGAAGGCGATTGCCCTGGCCAGAAGCGAGGCCTGGATATCCTTCAGGGCTTCTGAAACGGCAGGCACCAGGGCTTCTTGAGAGATAAAGGTTTTTCCGGCTTTTCCGGGGCGGTCTCTCCGGGCGAGGGCCACCGAATTCTTTTCGACATCTTTCGGGCCGATCTCAATCCGCAATGGAACGCCGCGCATTTCCCAATCGTTGAATTTAAACCCCGGCGTGAGCCCATCGCGGGCGTCAACGTGGACGCGGAAAGTCTCTGCCAGGGTTTGCCGTACGCGTTCGACGACTGGCATGACGGCACTCTGCTCGGCATCATCGCGATAAATGGGAATGATGACAAGCTGAATGGGTGCCAGGCGGGGCGGGAGGATCAACCCCTGGTCGTCACCGTGGGTCATAATGATGGCACCGATGAAACGAGTGGACATTCCCCAGGATGTGGTATAAGCAAACTCCAACTCATTTTTTTGATTGAGAAATTTGATATCAAAAGCTTTGGAAAAATTTTGCCCAAAATAATGGGAGGTGCCCGACTGTAAAGCGCGGGTGTCGCGCATCATGCCTTCAATAGACCAGCTGCTGATCGCACCGGCGAACTTTTCGGTTTCACTTTTCCGGCCACGAATGACTGGCACGGCCCCTTCGTTGACGGCAAAGTCGTAATAAGTATCGAGCATGAGGCGCGTCTCGGCCTGAGCTTCTTCAGGGGTGGCATGGACGGTATGGCCTTCCTGCCAGTAGAACTCCAGGGTGCGTAAAAAGAGACGAGTGCGCATTTCCCAGCGGACGACGCTCCCCCATTGATTAATCAGGATGGGCAGGTCACGATAGGATTTAACCCATTTGGAATACATGTACCCGATGATGGTCTCTGAAGTGGGTCGTACCACCAGCGGTTCTTCCAGGGGTTGGCCTCCTCCATGGGTTACCACGGCCAGTTCAGGCGAGAACCCTTCCACATGTTCTTTTTCTTTCTCGAAAAAGCTCATGGGAATGAGTAATGGGAATGCGGCATTGACATGCCCCGTTGCTTTGAAACGTTTATCGAGGGCCTGTTGAATATTCTCCCACAACGCCCAGCCATACGGTTTGACCACCATGCAGCCGCGAACGGGGGCGTAATCGGCCAGGTCAGCTTTCTGTACGATCTGGTTGTACCATTCTGAAAAGTTTTCGCTTTGTGGGGTTAGTTTTTCATCTGCCATGGTTTCCCTCTTGCCGGGTGTGTGGTGATAGATATAACCTGCTGAAGAGCATGTGAAATCTAATTATACCGCAGGCCAGTTGCGCTGGTAATTCTCTTCCAGTTTTTGAAGGATGGCCTTTTCCAGATCGATTCCAGTCAGGTGTGCCAGTTGCAGGAGGTAGAGGGCCACATCGGCCAGCTCTTCTGCCAGGTCGGCAGGATGCTGAGGGGTTTCATGCCACTGGAAGTGTTCCAGCACTTCGCTGGCCTCCAGGGAAAGAGAAATGGCGATGTTGCGGGGCGTCTGAGGACGGGGGCTATCAGGCTCATACCAGCCTTTTGAACGTACGAATTGATCCATAGCGTGGGTCAGATCAGTGATTTGCATGAAGAGGTTCCTTTTGGATTGAAATTAACCTGGTATTTTGTTGATATACAAAGAACACCCAGAGGGCGAAAAAGATGATGAGAGAATCATACACGGCACGGGGATATATGCCGGTGAAGGTAAGGGAAAAGGCGATCCAGGTGAGAAGTAAAGCCCCCAGCCACCACAAGTGACGCATCCATGCGGGAGTGGTCTGATCGCGTAAAAACCAGAGTAGAAAAGGAACAAACATGGTCATCTGTTCGTAGGATGTACCGTTAGGATGGAACAAATAGGTGATAAAGCCGATCCAGCTGAGGGTAAAGAGGGTCAGGGCAGGGGTGGGGTGAGAAACGGAGCGGAGAAACAGAAAAAGGGTGAATGCTGCCGAAACCAGAGCGATGACCACGACCAGGATTGAGGAGAGAAAACCGGGGAGAAAACTCTTGAAAAGAGCATAGAGGGTGACAGTGGCCTGCACGTAGCCAGTATACTTTTCAGCGGCGCTGATCCACTGAGGTATCCACCCTGGCCAGTACCACAGTGACCCTGCCAACAGTATAAGAAGGGTGAGCCCGAAGCTGAACCCGAACATGGGGTACTTCCTTTTTAGGGCAATCCATAAAAAATACAGAAGAAATAACCAGCAAACAGGATACTTTTTTTCATGAAATGCTCTTGAATGCTCGAAAACAAAGTTCTCGGAATCCTGACAGGTCAGACTTATTCATCGCGCTGGTTTTGGATTCCAGCTGTGTTCCTGACCATGATCGATGAACGCGCCCATAACCTTTCTACATAAATTTTATTTTAAAAGAAAACCCCTCAACGGTATTGCTGAGGGGTTTGAGCTGCAATCAGGTCTGGGAGAATTACTCCTCTTTCTTTTCTTTTTGCGCCCTGGCGATGATTTCCTGGGCAATATGTGACGGCACGGTCTCGTAATGGTCAAATTCCATGGTGAAGAATCCGCGGCCGCCGGTCATAGAGCGGAGCTGGGTGGTATAGTGCAGCATTTCAGAAAGAGGCACATAGGCAGTCACTACGGAATGCCCGCGTTCGGTGTTCATGCCCTGCACGCGCGCACGGCGAGTGTTAAGATCTCCCAGAACATCTCCCATGTTGGCTTCGGGTACGGTGATCTCAACTTTCATAATGGGCTCGTGCAGTACCGGGCCGGCATCCATGAAGGCCAGTTTGAAGGCTTCACGGCCGGCAATTTCGAAGGCGATCGGCTTTGAATCGACGGGGTGTTCTTTACCGTCAAAGACCGATACTTTGACGTTGCTGATGGGGTAGCCCGCCAGGATGCCCTCGGCCATGGTGTTGCGGATTCCCTTTTCAATGGCTGGCATATAGCTGGATGAAATGGCCCCGCCGAAAACGTCATTGACAAATTCAAAGTCTTTATCGGGGAGGGGTTCAATCCGCAAATGCACTTCGCCAAATTGACCGGCGCCACCGGTTTGTTTTTTGTGGCGATACATGGCCTGACTCTTGCGGGTAATGGCCTCTTTATAAGGAATGCGAGGCTCAACCGCAATGAGGTTGACCTGGAACTTGGTTTCAGCACGGCGAAGCGCGACATCGATGTGCTGGTCGCCCATGCCCTGCAGGATGGTCTGGGCAGTGGCAGGTTCCATGTACCAGGAAAGGGTGCGATCTTCTTCACACAGGCGCGTGAGCGTGGGTGAGATTTTGGTGGAGTCGGCCTGTGTTTTTGGTTGAATGGCCACCCGGTAAAGCGCCCCCGGGTATTCCGGTTCAGGCAGGGTCAGAGGGGTGGAGCGATCACAGAGGGTGTTCCCGGTAGAGGTTTCGGCCAGTTTGGGAACTACTCCAAGGTCGCCTGCATGGATCACTTTCATGGGGAAGGTCTCTTTCCCGCGCATCACAGCCACCGTCCCCAGGCGCTCTTCTACGCCTTTGGTCTGGTTCCATACCCGGGTATCGGAGGTGATGGTTCCAGAATACACACGGAAATAGGTCAGCTTTCCGACGAAGGGATCTGCGGTGGTTTTCCACACGTAGGCGGCCAGCGGGCCGGTATCCGAAGCAGGGAGTTCCACGTCTCCATCTTTGCCTTTGGCCACCGGGGTGGGGATTTCCAACGGAGAGGGTAAAAGGCCGACAACGGCATCCAGTAAGGGAAGGATGCCGATCTCGGCGGCCCCGGCGGATACGAACACAGGAATAAATGACCCGTTGCGTACCACGGCGGCCAGACCCCGCATGATTTCTTCAGGAGAGAGTTCCCCTGATTCGAGATATTTCTCAAGGAGGGCATCCTCACCTTCAGCGGCTGCCTCAATGAGGGCGGTGCGAGCGTTTTCGGCCTCTTTCAGATATTCTGCAGGAATATCCACCACGGTTTTCCCCTCGCCGCGGTAGGCTTTCATGGTGAGCAGGTCGATGACCCCCTGGAAGGATTGTTTCTCACCCCAGGGGAGTTGCACAGGGATAAGACGGGTGCTTGAAAATTCCTGAACCGAGGCCAGCGCTTTTTGATAATTGGCATTCTCGCGGTCCATCTTATTGATGACCACGAAGCGGGGGAGTTTGAACTTATCACACTGTTGCCAGGTAATTTCAGTGCCAACCTCAACCCCGGAGACCGAGTCGACCAGCACGATGGCGCTATCGGCTACGCGGAGCGCCGAAATGACCTCGCCGATGAAATCGAGGTAACCGGGGGTATCGAGGAAATTGATTTTGACATCTTTGTATTCCACAGGGATGACCGAAGTGCTGAGAGAAATTCCTCGCCGAATTTCTTCGTCTTCGAAGTCCGAAACAGTGGTGCCATCCTCGATTCGCCCCAGGCGGGTGGTGGCTCCGGTGACGTGCAGGAACGCCTCGGTGAGCATCGTTTTGCCGGCGCTGCTGTGTGAAATCAGCGCAACGTTGCGGATTGCGTCAGTTCGATATTCTTTCATGAATGAAACCCTTTTATTTTCGTATGATTGCCCGATCGTCTATTTTAAGGTAAGTTACCGTTCTTGTCAAAGCCGCTGGGTGAATAGAGCAGATTCGGCCACGAATATTTGATAAAAGGCTCGGGCGGGGTGAAGTCGTGCAGGGGGAAATCCCCGGAGGCAGGTTTCAGATGCCTGTAGCAGGGTGAAGGTGAGCCGTCGGTTCTTTTTGACTCTGGAGGGTGAATTGGTTATGATTTGGATATGAAAGAGAGATGGACTCAAACGCTCAGGCGGCTGGTGCACCGAATGCGCTTTACCTGGATGTATCTTGGAAGTCCTCCCTGGGATACAGGCATGACTCCGCCTGAGTTGCAGTCTTTTCTTGAGGAGCACTCCCCGGGCCGGGCGTTAGACCTGGGCTGTGGAACGGGGACAAACCTGGTAAGGCTGGCTCAGGCGGGCTGGCAGGTGACAGGAGTGGATTTTGTCAGCAAGGCAGTGAAACGGGCGCAGGAAAAACTTCACCGCCTGGGCTTGGAAGGTGAAGTGATCTGTGGAGATGTGCTGGATCTTCGTCCGCTTCATCCTCCCTACGACCTGGTTCTGGATATAGGTTGTTATCATGGACTGGATCAGGCTTCGCGTGAGGTGTACCGGAGAAATCTTTTTTTTTTACTGGCACGAACGGGAACTTTTCTGTTGTATGCGCATCTTAAGTCTGAACCTGATGCCCGGATTGGGATTTCTGAAGAGGATATTCAGAGATTAAAAGAATATTTCTCTCTGTTGCATCGGCAAGATAGCTTCGACAGGTTTGGTCGTGCGGCGACCTGGATGACCTGGAGCCTTCCACCAGAAGGAAAGCCATGATGATCGGACGAATCGAGAAAAAGGTCTTGCAAAGAGTGGGGCTTATCGGGTTGGCGGCAGTATTGACCGGATGCAGGTTCCCGGTGGAGCTTTTTTTTGCCCCCGACTCTCCCCCTCCCAGCCAGATCAACACGGCGCCATTGCCATCTCTACAGGGGGGGAGTCAACCCGTGGAAAATGAGGCCACACTGACCCCAACGTCCCTTCCCTGTGCCTATGCCTGGGCCGAACAGTCATTGCCTGACCTTACCGCAGAGGTGCAAAGAGCCCTCGATGTTGCCGGTCTGAACCGGGTTGAAGCCCTGGCCGTGGCTTATGGTGAAAACTGTGTAGATACCCTCAATAACCAGGTGGTTTCGTTTTCGGTTATGGAGACAGATTTTTATTTCACCGTGGTGGTGGAGGATACTGGCAACCGGGAGGCTCTCGGAAACCTGATTTATCAGTTATTGTTGATCACGGAGCAGTTTCCGCCTGGTAAAGCCCCCGGGCCCAATCCTGGCCTGCTCACTGTCCTTTTCCAGGACGAAAAACAGAATGTACAGGTTCGAGCGAAGCTGGTAGACGCCCTGGCAGCAAAGACCCGTGGATTGCGTGGGAGTGCTTTGCTGGAGGCACTTCAAGCTGGGCACCCGTAGAGGGACTTTTCCATTCGCCAGGCTGGTTCATGCACCTCAACCACGTGCCCTTCATGATCGAGATAAGACCAGCGGCCAGGTTCCGGGGCAACAATATGAAACCCATGCCGGAGATAAAAGGCGAGCGCACGTTCGTTTACCCGGGCGACATTCAAGGTGAGAAAATGGAATCCTCGATGCCGCAGGTCGTCTTCTACCGTAGCAAGTAAACGGGCACCTACCCCCTGACTGCGAAACTCTTCTTTAACTCGAAACGCATAAAGGTAAGCGCGGTCGATTCCATTACAAAGCTCAGGACGGTCGCATTTTAATTGAACAAACACCTGCCCGATGATGCCGTAACCAGATAAATCGGCAACCCACAGTACGCTCAGTCCCATTTGAGCACGTCGGAAGGCTTCGCTATACAGGCGGCGGAAGTGCGTGTATTCTCCGTTCCATTCCAGAGCGGGCAGATCCTCTGCTCTGACGTGGCGAATGAGTAAATCGCTCCACGATATTTTGGGATTATGGATGGTAATTTCGGCCACGGGGTGGTTTGACCTCCAGGTTTTGTTGTTGGAGCAGTTGATCAAGCAATGCCAGCTCTTCCTCTTTTGAGTGGATGAGACCGTCCAGCCATGCGGTTCGCAGTGTTCCAAGAATTTCTTTGTACAGCGGGCCAGGGGGAAGGCCCATCTCGCGGAGGGTTTCTCCAGTGGTGACGGGTTGGATAAAACGCCACTGGGTGGCATAAGATTCCAGGATGGCACGCTGAGGTTCGTCTTTGTTTAGCGTATAGGTGGTATATAAAACCATGGAAGGGATGGAATCTAACCGCGAGGCCACCTGCGAGGGGCGTAGACCCACCAGAGAGGGCAGGTCGCGCTGTAACTGGCAGGTTAATACGATCTGAGTCTGAAGGATGCCCGGCAGACGCAGGCGGTCAGCAATGCTGAAGGCTTTTTCGATGGGTAAACGTCCAAACCAGACCAGATAGGCAAGTGCGATGCGGATGGGAAGGTTTCCCGCTTCTTCGGGGAGCTTCCATTCCTGCGGAACAGGCTGGTTGAGGGCATTTCGGATGGATTCTGCCACTTCGTCCGACCAGGGGATATCGGGATGAATGGCACGAAGTAAGCCAAGCTCGTTCAGCCGAGAAAGCATGGCGATGGCTTTTTCTTCCTGGAGAATGAGGTTGAGCTCATGACGGAGGCGATCTCCGGAAAGATTGCGGATAAGAGGGTGGCCTTCCTGCATTAATTGCAGGGTGCGTGCTTCGATTTTAAAGTTAAACCGCTGTTCGAAGCGAACGGCACGAAGCTGACGGGTGGGGTCATCGACAAACGAAAGCGAATGAAGGACACGCACCAGCCCTGCCTGAAGGTCTCGCAGACCGCCCCAGTAATCGTACAGGTTGCCATAATGTGGGCCGTCGAGGCGAATGGCCATGGTGTTGATGGTAAAATCGCGGCGGTGCAGATCAAGTTTTATACTGCTGCGTTCTACGGTGGGAAGGGCAGTGGGGTAATCGTAGAATTCGGTGCGCGCGCTGATCAGATCCAGGGTTTCGGGGAGATCAAGAGGATTGAAGCGGTTTTTTTCAGAGAGCACCTCTGCCAGGTGCTCACGCTGTTCCTCAATTTTCCATTTTGCGGTACCAAAGCGGAAGTGAGCGAGCACCCGTCCGCCAAATCGCCGCGTCAGTGCGTTGGCCAGGGCAATGGCATCTCCTTCAACGACCAGGTCGAAATCGACTCCGGGGCGGTCGAGAAGTAAATCGCGCACGAAACCGCCCACAATGTAAATGGCCTGGTGCATGCGGCGAGCCTCGGCAGCCACAGCCTTCAGAAGGGCCAATCTCGCCGGGGGCAGGGCGGTTTCTAGCCGCCGGGCCAGGTTCATCCGGCCCGGTACGGGGGCGTGACCGGTGATGTGCCTCAGGAGATCGGTTCGGGTAACGATCCCCACCACCTGTCCGGTGGAAGGATCAACCACGGGGAGTTGCCCCCAACCGGTGTTAATCATTACATCGCGGACGTGTTCAATGGAATCGTCCGGGGAGACTGAAACCTCACCCGCTTCCATGAGACTGGCAGCAGTGAGATTCATGCGATGCGATACTGCCCTGTCGACTGCCCGACGGGTGAGAAGGCCCACTACCTTACCATGCTCCAGGATGGGATACCCCTCGTAGCCATAACGTTGCATGAGTTGAAGCGCCTTTTCTGCGGGAGTATCCGGTGAGAGAGTGAGAGGCTGAGCCGACATGATCTGCCGCACTGTTGTAGAGGGATGCACGTGAGAGGGCAAAATGCGTTCCAACTCGCGGGCGACGGACTGCAGGTGAGATTCCCCTTCTGTCTGATATGGAAGCGTCCCGCCGGATGGCACCTTAACCAGGGCGGCTGCTGCCCGATGATGCCCCCCTCCACCGAAGTGTGCGGCAATTTTGGAGACATCAACCTGATCACTGGTGGAACGAGCCACAAGGCGGATCCCTTCGCCGGTCTGGACGAGCAGGAACAGCGCCGCCGGATCAAGCAGATCGCGAATTTTATGGGCGACGGAAGAAATTTCATCCGTCATTCCAGGGGCCTCAGCGGTTGCCAGGAGAATCTGCTGACCGTGGATCCATATAGTTCGGGCGTTGGCAAGCAATTGATCGTAAACCTGACGCTGTTCAGCAGAAAGGGCGGGGTTGAGGTATCGGTTGGCAATTTGCAGGTTTGCACCCTGCTCCAGCAGGTAACTTACGGCCCTTGCGTCACGCGGGGTGGTGCTGGCATAAGTGAGTGAACCGGTGTCTTCGTAAATTCCAAGGAGCAGGAGGGTGGCATGGATGGGGTCGATGCCTCCATTATGCTCATGCAACCCCTCGACGAAGAGGGTGGTGCACGCCCCTGTCTGATCAATGGTGACCTTCCAATCCGGGGGTAAGTCTTCCCGGCGAGAATGATGGTCGACCACTTGAATAATGGTGTGGTTCCCCATTCCTTTCAGGGTGATGAGAGATTGGGTGTCTACCAGGGTGACCGTCTCAATGCTCTGGCTGGGGAGGTCGTTAATTTCAATAAATGGAAGATCAGCACCGTACAGGTTGAGGAAAGCCTTGACGTTGCGGTTTAAGCGCCTTGGCAATACCGGGGTGGCTCGATTATGCATAAGGTAAGCACCAAGCATGGCGCCAAGGGCGTCAAAATCGGCCTGTTCATGCGTGAGGATGATGTGCATTGAGATTATTATAAGTCAGATAGGGAACGTGCAGAACGGCGGTTTGAGTACCGGGGTGTCATTAAGTTATAATACTGAGTCATGAGTGATTGCCAGGGGGCTTCCGATTTGAGAAAGGTGAGAATGGAAACTCAGGAACTGACTCAGACTGAATTATT